>Ga0247813_10000022_pt1 | contig 283056 bp, 255 predicted proteins | sample UWRJL169409C1_FD_180719 | JGI IMG/M metagenome (GOLD analysis project Ga0247813, IMG submission 180719) | Plant litter microbial communities from Arlington Agricultural Research Station in Wisconsin, United States - UWRJ-L169-409C-1 | ecosystem: Environmental > Terrestrial > Plant litter >...
ATTTCCTGAACGATTTGTAATTTGAGTGACATAGTGTAGTCACGCTGGGTTCGCTTTACATAATTATTATCTTCTGACATAATGAAGGTTTTTTTATGTATCGCTATTTCAGGACGGGACATTATAATATATTAAAACCCCTGCACACTTAGTGTACAGGGGTTTTTAAACAATTATTTTGTGCAAATTATTTTGCAATAAGCTTACCGGTCTGCATTTTACCTGTTTCATCAACAAGGTTGTAAAAGTACATTCCAGGGGTAAAATCTGTTTCAAGTGTTGCTGTACTTCCTGTTATGGTACGGCTAAGTACCAGCTTACCTAACATATTGTATATTTTTAGTTCGCTTGTGCTACCACTGGCATTAACCAGCTGTACCGAATTTGTAAACGGGTTAGGGTAAAAAGTTGCCGGGGCACTATGAGTAATTTTGTCTGTACCGGCTATAGTGCAGCCTACAGGCATAGTAGCTCTTACAGCATTGGTAGAAAGCCCGCCGTTAGTTGTTAGCGCCCTTCCGTTAAGGATAACGCCGGTACTTAAATTTATGGCACCATTATTAACTACAACAGTTCCTTTAATTTCTGAATAATCGCTAATTTGAGCGGCTCCATCTATCTTCCAGAATACATTTTTTTGCTGTGCTCCATTAATTAGTACAACTTCAGCATAAGTGCTTGTAGATAGAGCACCGTTAATTTTTATTACAAATACTGCATTTGCATTGTCCTGCGCATCAAGTGTTACTGTTCCGGTTAATACTGTAGCAGCGTTAAGCAGGTAGGTATGCGGCGTTAGCACAAGGTCGTTGCCAAATTGGGCAGGATAAAGTAACTCAATGTCAGCTGGCAACAGGTTAAGATAACTGTTTACCACACCAAGGTCTAATGAAGCCTGGGCTGTAGAAGTATCAGGGTTTTCATGAACAGTGCCTGTTACGTTAAGTTCGTCAAAACCTGTAGTAAGTCCCATATTAGTACCTACATCTCCGGTAACGTATGATACTCCACTATTTGTAACCTCGCCATTACCGGAAAATATTGTATAACATTCTACAGAAGCCAATACCGGAGCCGGAGGACCCATAAGAAGCGGGCTGCCACAACCTATTGGGGTAGATACAGTAGAACCATCTATAGTAATTGCACCTGTTGTAGAAAGTGCCCTGCCCTCTATAGTAACGCCAGAAGCTAAAGTTATAGCAGCGTTATTAGCAATAATAGTCCCTTTCATTTCGGTTTGGGAGGCCAGGCTTACAAGGCCTTCTATTTTCCAGAATACGTTACATGCCTGAGCATTATTTGTAAGTACCACCTGTGATGATACCGTGCTCGAAAAAGCACCTTCTACCTGGATAATAAAAACCGCATTGGCATTATTCTGTCCGTTTAGTGTAAGTACGCCATCAAGTGTGGCACTTTGCCCAATTGAATAAATTCCGGCATTTAATGTTTGCCCGTTCCCCAAAAGGGCGGCAGGAAAATTAGTTGGTATTGCAGCATCTAATTGATTGTAAGCAATAAGTAAATCGGTTGCAGCAAGCATGCTCGCTCCATCATTGTCATGCATTACGCCGTTAACATTACCAAATGCAGTACTTGCCCCATTATTTGTACCAACGTTACCTGTAAGTTGAGATTGTCCTGTATTGCTTACAGCCCCATTTGTAGAAAACAACGCAAAAGTTGATGCGCTGCCTAATACCGGAGCCTGTGCCATACTCTTAGTTGATACTGCTAACAACATTAAAGCTGTTAGGGAAACCAGTAGAGTTCTTTTCATATAGTTATAAATTACATGCAGTTTAATTACTACAACGATGTAAAGATGCTGCTGTAATTTACATATAAAATATTTTTTAACTATGATTATATAAATAATAGCCGATAATCGTTAATATCTTACCGTATCACGTTAAGTAGTTAAATTGTAACTTTTTATAATTACTATTTAACTTTTAATTTTAACAACTAATTATTAACTAACGGAATAACTTTACTGCCGATAAGTTCTATAGATTCCATCAGTTTTTCGTGTGATAAGCCAGCATTGTCCATCTGGAAAGTCAGTCTTGATATTCCGCCCAGAGCCTCACTGTGTCGCAGTATTTTTTCGGCAATTTCTTCGGAGCCTCCTACAAGCAATGCACCGCGCAAACCATTTTGAGCATCAAAGTGTGGGCGGGTAACTGGAGGCCAGCCCCGCTCACGGCCTATGCGTGTAAACGCTTCGGCATATCCGGGGTAAAAATCTGCCACAGCTTTTTCGGTAGTTTCGGCAACATAGCCTAAAGAGTGCAGGCCTACAGATAATTTTTCGGGTGCATGCCCCGCTTTTTCTCCTGCTTCACGATATAGGTCTACCAGTGGGCGAAAGCGGTGTGTTTCTCCACCTATCACGGCAACCATAAGCGGCAGCCCTAACAATCCTGCACGTACAAAAGATTCGGGCGTACCGCCAACGCCTACCCATACAGGCAAAGGTTCCTGTACAGGGCGGGGATATATAGGCTGATTGTTTAATGGTGCCCTGAATTTGCCGCTCCATGTTACATATTCATTATTGCGTATTTGCAATAGTAGCTCTAATTTTTCTTTAAACAACTCATTATAATCCTGCAGGTTAAAACCAAACAAAGGAAAAGACTCTGTAAACGAGCCACGGCCCACAACAATTTCGGCACGTCCGTTAGAAATAAGGTCGAGCGTAGCGGCATTCTGGAAAACGCGAACAGGATCGGCAGCGCTAAGAACAGTAACGGCACTTGTAAGCCGTATACGCTTAGTTCTTGCAGCAGCAGCTGCTAAAATTACGGCAGGGGCAGAGTCAAGAAATTCTTTACGATGGTGTTCTCCTATCCCAAAAATGTGAAGCCCCGAATGATCTGCCTGTTCTATACGTTTAAGCAATTGTGCCAGCGCATCGGCACTGTTTACAGTGTTTCCGGCTTCATTATGTGCTGCTGCAAAACTGTCTATTCCAATTTCCATATAGGGTTCATTAAGTAGTACGAAGATACAAAAAGTATGATTGATATAAGAATAAAGACCTGATACACCTATTAATATTAGGTTATCCCTGCACTCTCTCCCTGTAATTATTTATTTTTTAGGCCATCAATAATACCTAATGTACAGGATACTACTTATTACACTCGTATGAGGCGCATTTATAAATTGCAAAAGCGCACATGACACTCTAAAAATTACAGTTAAAAACAACCTTGATTTTAACCGTGCCGAAATAGTGAGTGTGCCTTACAATATGCTCTGCATATTGCTAAAAAGTATCCTGCTAAAGGCATTCGGATTAAGCAAAAAAAGGCGGTGCATTAGTACCGTTGCAATGGATAGATAATAATCATGATAGTATTACCGATGATGAGCTCCTTTTTTTGCCGATGTTAAGGCTAAAGAATTAACAAGCTTCATAATAGCAATTGACAGTTTGACGGCCCTGCCAGTTGCTATAACTAAACTTATTGCCGATTTGATCCTGAACGTGCCGATGATTTTGCGTGGGAGAATGAAAAAGTTGCCTTTAAGATATATGGTCAAAAAGGGCAGCGGCAGGTAAGGGCAGTGGCACCGGGAAGCAAAGATAATTTTATATTATAAAATTGGGATCAGGATAAGATAGAAATAATTTTATCAGGAATATTGTCAAACTCTTCAAGGCTGAACGGTTTTATAAGGAACCCTTTTACACCAAGCTCTCTGCCTCGTGTTTCATAAGACGGGTTTATTGATGTAGAATAGACAAAACATGGTATTTTACTAAATTCTGAATTATCTTTAATTTCAATTAAAGCCTCAATACCATTCATTATGGGCATGTTAATATCGGTAAGTATAATATCAGGAATATTGTTAGTATTGTTCTTTAAGTACTCAACTAACTCCTCTCCGTTATTAACCAATTTCACTTTTGCGTAGCAATCGTTCCTGTTAAAACTTTCAACTATAAGCATGCCATCATCAGGATCATCTTCTGCAATTACGATATGTAGGTTAGTCAACATCATTTGCCGGGAAATAAAGGTTAAAGGTACTGCCGTTTCCTACTGTACTTTCTACAGTAATGTGTCCGTTATGGTTTTCCATTATTTTTTTGCAAATGGCAAGGCCAATTCCGTTTCCGGAGTATTCGTTTCGCATGTGCAACCTTTGAAAGATAGTAAATATTTTGCTTATATGGGCTTTTTCCATTCCTATGCCATTGTCTGTTATGCTAACCTTGTGATATTTTATTTTATCCTGGATAACAATATCATGTGCATATTTAATTTTAATTGCCGGTATATCATTTTCTTTGCTATACTTTATGGCATTAATAATAAGGTTAGAGAACAGCTGCCTCATTTGTACCTTAGATCCATTAATTACAGGGAGGCTATCACTCTCTATAATAGCAGCTTTTTCCTGTATTGTAATTTCAAGGTCATCAATAACCTCTTTTAAAACCTCACCTAATGATATTTTTAACTCCTCATCTTTATTAGCGATAAAAGCATACTTAACGAGGTCATCTACCAATGAGTTTAGTCGTAATGCCGATGATTTAATGATATTGTGGTAAACAGCATCCTCATTTTCCTTATTACCATTAAGGCGGGCAGTATACATTAATATTTTGCGCAATGGCTCTTTAAGGTCGTGCGATATAACATGTATAAATTGCTCCAGGCTTGTATTACTGGCATTTAATTCATGAATTTTATTTTCCAGTTCGTGCTGGTGCTTAACAAGTGCCAGCTCGTGGCCTTTCTTTTCAGAAAGGTCGGTAACTACAACACCTATAGCCGGTACAGTAGGGTGCAGGTCGGTTAAGGATATGTATACAGGAATGTTCCCGGCATTACCTTTTAAGGTAAATTCTCCTTTTACAGGCCCTTCATTTAACGAGTTCTTTAGCCTTACATAATCCCTGTGCGAGTTTACATATTCCGTAAAATAGCTACCTGTAATTTTATTGGCAGGAATGCCTATAAGCTGAGAGAAATAGTCATTACAGTATAGAATAAGCCCATCATCGGATATGCTTAAGGCTCCTTCCCCAAATTTTTCGATAAGAATACGGTAGGTGTAGTCGGCACTTTCTATAGAATATATTTCTGCCTTGCCCTCTTTTTGTACCACCAATGCATCTACAGACCCATCCCTGATGGCATCAATAATATTATTTGCATCGTCCAGTTGATGGCGCAAGGTTTCAATTTCCTGTTCAAGGTGGCTTATATGTAAATCTTTATCTTCCAAGGCTAAAGGTCGAGTATTCTTAAAACTTTTTGGGTATCCGACAAATCACCCATAATAATTCGGGGTGTATTCGGGGCTGTTTTTATTAAGGTAGGGATGCCTATAATCTGGTAATTTACTGCTTGTTCCCTATCGCGGCTTATATCTATGATTTGTATCTCAAAGTTGCCGGGCAGGTAAGTCTCGCAAATTTTATGCAGATTTTCTATGGCATGGCCTGATTTAACAGACATGCCCGAAACAAAAAGTAAAAACTTATGTTTCCCAGATTCGGCAGTGCTGTTTTGGCCGTTTTCCAATATATTTATGTTAAGGGTTTAATATTTAATCCTACAAGTACCCTTTCTTCATTACTAAGGTCGCCAATAATTTTGCGTATTGGCTCAGGAAATTTCCTTATTAGAGTAGGTACAGCAAGTATCTGGTCGTCTTCGGCCAGTTGCGGGTTTTGCAACAGGTCTATGATCTCTATGCTGTAAATACCTTTAAGGTGTTCCTCGGCATATTTTTTTATATTGTTTAAAGCCTTTATAGACTTTGGGGTTTGCCCGGCTATATAAAGCAATAATTGCCATTCGGCTGGTTGTTCTGCCATTATTCTTTTTCTTTATTTTCCTGAGCAACTTTGGCCTGTATGGTCTCAGATTTCCTTAAAATACTCAATTCATCTTCAACCGATTCAAACTCTTTTTTAAGCGTTTCTATGCTTGCTTCAAGCACTTTGCGCTTGCGTTCAATTTCCCGGTCTTTACGTTCCAGCTCATCTTTCATCTTAATTTCAGATACTTTGTTGTTAAGCTGGTTAGTCTTCCTTGCGGCACCGGTAAGAATGCCTTTAGGACCTATCTCTACATCCAGTAGCTCAATACCGTTAGCGGTAATTATAAATTCGCGTACCTGGTTAGAGTGGCCCATACCCCTTGCTTTTACTATAAAAAGCCCACGGTTACGTTCGCCTATTCCTTCCATATCGCGTACGGTAATCCAGGCATCTACTAATGATGCTACCGATTCTTCTGCAAGGTCCGGCCTTAAAATGTCGCTATGCTTGCTAAGCGATGTAAACAGGGCAGTAATATTATTAAACTTAAGCATATCTATTAAGCGTACCAGCATAGAGCGCACTTCCTGCTCGCTGCCCACACTTATCAGGTTGCTTATAGGATCTAATATAACTGTTGTAGGTTTAAAATCTTTTATAAGTTTACGTAGTGTAAGTAAGTGCAGTTCCAGCCCGTTTAACGATGGGCGTGACGAATGTATTTGTAAATTGCCATTATTAATATGCTTTTGAAGATCCATACCAATAGATTTCATATTGCGCACCAATTGCTGCGGCGATTCTTCAAAAGCAAAAAATGCTGTTTTTTCGCCTTTGCGGCATTGCTCGTCGGCAAAATAAGCTGCCAAGGTAGTTTTAGCCGTACCAGCGGTACCCGAAATTAATATATTGCTGCCGCGGTAAAACCCACCACTGTAAAACATATCATCGAGGCCGGGTACTCCCGTTGCCACAATATCAGAGGATACTTCGTTATCAAGCTTAAGCGATGTAATGGGCAGTACAGATATACCATCTTCATCTATTAAAAAAGGATATTCATTAGTACCATGGGTAGAGCCACGGTATTTTACTATACGCAGCCTGCGGGTAGAAACCTGTTCTATTACCCTGTGGTCTAAAACTATAACACAGTCAGACACATATTCTTCAAGCCCCTGGCGGGTTAATGTTGCTTCTCCACGCTCTCCGGTTATTACCGCAGTAACGCCTTTTTCTTTTAGCCAATGGAAAAGCCTGCGCAGCTCTGCCCTTAAAATAGCCTGGTTATCAAGCCCGGAGAATAGCGATTCTATAGTATCCAGCACTACACGCGTAGCTTTTATAGTATCTATGGCGTGTTCCAGGCGTATAAAAAGGCCATCAAGGTCATATTCTCCGGCCTCTTCAATTTCAGAACGTTCAACGCGCACATAATCAACCACCAGTTTTTTATCAGCTTTAAGTTTTTCAAGGTCAAAACCAAGCGACTTAACGTTTAAGGAAAGGTCATTACTGGGTTCTTCAAACGACATGAAAACGCCGGGTTCATTATATTCGGTAATACCTTTTATTAAAAATTGCATAGACAGCAATGTTTTGCCACAACCTGCCCCGCCACATATTAAAGTAGGCCTTCCTTTAGGAAACCCGCCTTCGGTAATCTCGTCAAGACCCTCTATACCCGTTGGCGTTTTCGGGAATAGAAACCTGTCATTTTCATTAGTTGTGTTATTTGCTTCCTGCACAGTACCGTAATTTAAATTTATCCAAATTTAACAAATAAATATTAGATAATACTATAAAGCAAATTTGAGACAATCATTTAGAATAATTGTATTGATTAACATATTATTATTCATATTAGTAGGAATATACGCATAATTTTTTTTTAAACAAAAAAGGGCGACCCATTACAGATCGCCCTCCTCTCAATAAACAAAACCTCGAAAAATTTATCTCCAGCCTCCGCCAAGAGAGCGATAAAGCTCTGCATCGGCTTCAAGCCTCGATTTCTTCTGGGCAACAAGCTCAAGCTCACTTTGCAGTAAGTTGCCCTGTGCTGTAATTACTTCAAGGTAATTTGCCATACCATTCTGGAAAAGCATATCAGCATTGCTTACAGCAGTTTGCAAAGTGCTTACCCTGTTTGCGGCTATACCATAACTTACTTCCAGTTTTTCTATTTTTATTAATGAATTAGATACTTCACCCACGGCTACTAAAACCTGTTGGCGAAAGTTAATAACTGCTTTTTCGCGTTGCACCTTAGCAACTTCATATTCTGTGCGGAGCCTTTTGCCATTTAGTAAAGGCTGGGCAAGGCTACCGCCTACAATACCAAACAATGATGCCGGAATGTTGAACCATTTACTGGCTTCGAAAGCATTTACACCACCCGTTGCAGATATTACTAACGATGGGTAAAGGCTGCCATATGCAATACCTGTTTTAGCATTGGCATCCATAATGGCAAGCTCTGCAGCTTTTACATCCGGGCGGCGGCTTACTAATGATGATGGTACACCTGCAGTTAAATTATTGCCGGATGCAATGTTGTTTAACACTACTTTACGATCTACTGCTTTAGGAAAACTACCTGCCAGCAAACTTAAAGCATTTTCCTGTATGGCAATATTCTGCTCTAATTGCGGTACAAGCTGTGCAGCAACAAGACGCTGTGCTTCGGCCTGTTGCCTCGCTAACGATGTTACCTGGCCTGCATCAAACTGAAGGTTAATAATAGTTAGCGTCCTTTCGTTAAGCTCAACGTTTTTCTTAGCAATTTCCAGTTGTGCATCCAGCATCAGCAGGTTATAAAAACCTTTTGCAACGGCAGATACTATTGTGGTTTGCAAAGCTTTTTTAGCTTCTTCGGTTTGCAGGTATTGTGCCAGCGCACTACGCTTGCGGTTTTTTATTTTACCCCAAATATCAGCTTCCCAGGATAAGCCTGCCGAAGCAGTAAAATCGTCTATATGGTTTTGGCCTAAAAATTGGCTAAGGCTTATACCATTAAGGCTGTTTTGCGACGGGTTGGTAGAGGTAGCACCTACGTTTACATTAACATTAGGTACATTGTTCCATTTGGTTTGCCTGTATTGCAGTTGTGCTGCTTCAATATTTTTTTGTGCTACCAGCAGGTCGTTGTTTTTAGCAACGGCATTGCTTATAAGCGTTTGCAGGGTAGGCTCTGTAAAAAAAGTTTTATAGTCCAGGTCTGCAATGCTGATAGTATCTGTCGATGTTACATCCCTGTATGTTTCCGGCAGGGCATCTTTAGGCGTTTCTACGTCCTTAGATATTTTACAGGACGTTATAAGTATCAGTAAAAGCGATACTGAATACGTTGTTATATACTTTTTCATGATATAAATTAAATAGATGCAGCGGCGTTTGCAGCTTTTGCTTCGTTAATGATTACTGCCTGTGGTTTTTTGCCCACTTTTTCCTGCAGGTACTGGAAGATGACAAACAGTACAGGGATAATGAACAAACCTAATATTACGCCCGATATCATACCACCAGCAGCGCCAATACTTATAGAGTGGTTACCCTGGGCAGATGGCCCTGTTGCACTCATCATAGGTATTAACCCAACAATAAAGGCAAGCGATGTCATAATGATAGGTCGTAAGCGCAGCTTGGCAGCCTCTATAGCAGCCCTGGCCAATGCCATGCCGGATTTTCGCTTTTGCGATGCAAACTCAATAATAAGGATCGCATTTTTAGCGAGTAGCCCTATAAGCATTACCAGTGCAACCTGTACATAAATGTTGTTCTCTATACCTGTTAACCCAATGGCTACAAATACTCCAAATATACCGGCAGGAATAGATAAGATTACTGCTAAGGGTAAAATGTAACTTTCATATTGCGCCGCAAGAAGGAAGTAGATGAAAATAAGACACAGCAGGAAAATTGTAGCAGACTGACCTCCTGAAGAAATCTCTTCGCGGGTTTGCCCTGAAAATTCATAGCTGTAACCTGATGGCAGTTGCTGTGCTGCAACCTCTTCAATTGCTTTAATAGCATCTCCTGAACTGAATCCGGGTTTTGGTATAGCATTAATAGAGATAGAGTTAAACAGGTTGTATCTTGATGCTGTTTCCGAACCGTAAATGCGGGTTAGTTTCACTAAGGTGTTTATAGGCACACTTTCGCCATTTTTGTTTTTTACAAATACCCTGTCTATTGCCGACGGATCTGCCCTGTCCTGAATATCTGCCTGTACAACTACTCTGTAGTATTTACCAAAGCGGTTAAAATCTGATGCCTGTGCACTACCAAAGTAAGCCTGCATGGTTTGTAAGATGTCTTTTACTTTAACACCTAACTGATCGGCCTTTGCATCATTAATATCCAGTTGTAACTGAGGGTAATCGGCTTTAAAGCTTGTAAAGGCAACTGCGATTTCCTGGCGCTTCATTAGCTCTCCAATAAAGTTTTGAGAGATGCCACTAAATTTGTCCAGTTTGCCACCGGTTTTATCCTGTAGTACTAAATCCAGGGCTTCTACATTACTAAAACCTGGTACAGTTGGGAAACTGAAAACGAAGAAGCTTCCACCCGATATACCGCCAAGTTTTGCCCGAACCTCGTTCATTATCTCATCAATATTTTTGGTTTTTCCGCGATCTTCATTTGGTTTAAGCAACACAAAGACTACTGCAGATGAAGGGCTTGTAGAATTTGTTAGCAAGTTGAAACCTGAAATTGCGGTTACAAACCTGGAAGGCTCCATACCCCTTAGAGCATTTTCGGCATCTGTCATTACTTTCTGTGTACCGTCTAACGATGTTCCTGAAGGCGTATTAACCGCAATAGCAATAAAACCCTGATCTTCGGTAGGGATAAATCCGGCAGGAGTAGTTTTTACCATTATAACCGTAGCAACAGTAACTAATGCTAAACCACCCATGCTTACCCATTTATTGCGTATTAAAAATGCTATACCACCTACATAGCGGTTTGTTAAAGCGTTAAAGCTATTATTAAAACCAATAAAGAATTTTTCTTTAAATCCTTTTTTAGTATGTCCTGTTTCTCCGTCGTGAGCACTGTGATTATCTTTTAAGAAAAGAGCGGCAAGGGCAGGGCTTAACGTTAAGGCGTTAACGGCCGAAATTACAATTGCAATTGCCATGGTAAAGGCAAACTGGCGATAAAATACCCCTGTTGAGCCTTCCATGAAACCTACCGGAAGGAATACGGCAGCCATTACCAGTGTTATAGAGATAATAGCACCCGTAATTTCGTGCATGGCTTCCTGTGTTGCTAATTTGGGAGACAGGTGTTTATGTTCCATCTTGGCATGTACCGCCTCTACAACTACAATGGCATCATCTACCACAATACCAATTGCCAGGATAAGTGCAAAAAGCGTTAGCAGGTTTATAGAGAAGCCAAAAAGCTGCATGAAAAAGAACGTTCCTAAAATAGCCACCGGAACTGCAATTGCCGGGATTAACGTAGACCTGAAGTCCTGAAGGAATATAAATACCACGATGAATACTAAGATAAAAGCTTCCAGCAATGTATGTTCTACCTGCTCGATAGACTGGTCTAACGAAACTTTTGTGCTGTAAAATATATTGTGTTTTATTCCAGTAGGGAAATCTTTAGATGCTTTAACCATTAATTTATTAATAGCAACCTGAATATCATTTGAGTTAGAGCCAGCTAACTGAATGATACCCATAACGACCCCTTTTTTACCATTTAAACGTGTTAAACTGTTATAAGAGTAAGCACCCAGTTCTACCCTTGCAACATCTTTTACGCGAAGTACAGAACCGTCTGCGTTAGATCGTATTGCAATATTTTGGTAATCTTCCGGTTTGGTAAGTTTTCCTTTGTATTTAATTACATACTCAAATACTTCTTTACTTCTTTCGCCAAATTTACCAGGGGCAGCTTCTAAACTTTTGTCCTGGATAGCGGCCATAACCTCATTTGGCGTAACGTTATAAGTTGCCATTTGTGTTGGGTTTAACCAAACACGCATAGAGTAATCTTTTGTACCGCCAAATATAGCGGCCGAACCAACGCCCGGTATACGTTTTATTTCGGGTATAATATTTATCTGCGCATAATTGGCAATAAAAGTCTGGTCGTATTTAGTTTCATCTTCTGTATACAACCCAATTGCCATGATAAAACTGTTTTGCTGTTTAGCAGTAATAACACCTTGCTGCACAACCTCTGCCGGTAACTGGCTTGTTGCCTGTGCAACCCTGTTTTGTACGTTCACGGCAGCCTGGTCGGCATCGGTACCCAGTTTAAAGAAAACTGTAATTGCTAATGTACCGTCGTTACTGGCTATAGAACTCATGTAGGTCATGTTCTCTACACCATTTATAGATTCTTCTAATGACGGGGCTACAGATCGTAAAACTGTTTCGGCATTAGCTCCGGGATATACTGCCGTAACCAATACCGATGGTGGGGCAATATCAGGAAACTGTTGTAAAGGTAATTTTGTTAGTCCCAGTATACCCATAATTACCAGTAAAATGGAAATTACGGTTGCCAGTACCGGCCTTTGTATAAATATTTTGAACATTGTCGTAAAAATTATTTTTTGTTAGTTACTTGGGCAACTTTACCCGCTTTTTCAGGCTGGATTACTTGTCCGTCCTGAAGTTTGTCTATACCGCTCATTACAATTTGGTCTCCGGATTTTACACCATCGTTAATAAGGTAGTCAGATCCTTTTTTTCCTATAATTGTAATTGGTATTTTAGTCACTTTGTTATCTTTACTTACAGTAAAAACAAAAACTTTATCCTGCATTTCTACCGTGGCCGATTGAGGAACTATAATAGCATTTTCATGAGGAAGGCTAAGGCGTATTCTACCTGTGTTACCAGAGCGTAACAGGCCTTTTGCATTGGCAAATTTTGCCCTGAGTGTAATTGCTCCTGTGTTTTTATCAAACTGGCCATCTACCATATCTACTTTTCCTGTTACAGGATAATCAGAATTATCTGCAAGTATTAACGATACCGGTGCAAGGTGTTTAATTTTGTCATCTATAGTATTGCCGCTATACTGCTCTTTAAACTTAATAAAGTCGGCTTCGCCAAGAGAGAAGTAAGCATATACTTCATGAACGTCAGATAGTTTAGTTAAAGCCTCAACATCGGCTACAGCAATAAGGCTGCCCTGTTTTTTTGGCAAACGGCCTATATAACCGCTAACTGGCGCAGTAATGAGTGTATACCCTAAATTAATTTTTGCACTGCCCACCATTGCTTTAGCCTGCTCAAGGTTTGCCTGTGCTACCTGGTGCGATGCTTTAGCCGTTTTTAACTGATAGTCAGATACTACTTTGTTAGCAACAAGTGGGGTCAGCTTATCAATTTCTAACTGCGTGTTAATAAGCGAAGCCTGTGCTGCATGGTAGCTTGCAAGAGCATTGTTAAGCTGCTCGCGGTAAGGTTGCTCGTTTATTTTAAATAATGGCTGGCCTTTAGTTACAAGGGCGCCTTCGTCTACAAATATTTTTTCGAGGTTGCCATTAACCTGAGGGCGAATCTCTATGTCTACAGTGCCTTGTAATGCTGCAGGATATTCCTGATCTGTAACTGTATTAGCACTGTTTATAGTAGCTACCGGAAGGGTAGGGGCAGGTGGTGCTTGTTGTGCCGATTGGTCTGGGCCACAGCTGGCCATTGCTGCCAGTAACATAGCAAGGGGAAGGATAATTTTCATGTTGTCGAGAATTTTGAAGATTAAATTATATTGAGGTGAGATATTTGTTTTCATTATATAAGGGTATCGTTGCATTTGTACTTGTGTAATTATAAATCTGTTGGTTTGCCTGGGGCAATTATAAATGGTTAAATATTTTCATAATTATTACTTTAATTAAATTATCTAACATCGTTAAGTAAATTGATAAATATGTGCCTTTATTTTTGAATTTTATATACTCTTTAAATAATCTAACAATGTTAAGATATTGGTCAAAAAAACAGGACTTATTTCCTTTATGTTACGCCTTGTAAATAATCTAACAGCGTTAAGCTAATGGTTAAAAAAATACAGCTAATCTGTTTACGCTATATAAATAATCTAACAACGTTAAGCTTTTTTACAAAAAAATTAGGCAGCTACTTTTAGCGAGTGTATTATACTGCTAATGGCATCCCTTAATATTTGTGTATTCATTTCTACAGGTAAGCCATTACCTATAATATTTATGGATATCAATCCGTGGACAACAGAAAAAAATGTAAAATATTTTTGCTTTACTATTTCTGCATCGGGTTCACCCATAACTTCACTAATAGTATCAGAAAATAATCGGTACGGATTTTCAGCCTCTGCACATTGCATTAAGCAGCATGTCATTTCTACACCAAACATAACCTGATAAAGCTCTTTATCGCTAAAAGCATAGTCCCAAAAGGCTAACCACATTTTTTCAAGTCCTTCTTCCGGATTTGCGGCATTTTCTTTGGCTAATTTCAGCTTTTGGGTTAATTCCAAAAACCCTTTTTTTGTTAATTCATTAAGGATGGCATCCTTGTTCGAAAAATACTCATAAATAATGGGGGCAGTATATTCTATCCTGTCGGCAATCTTACGCATATTTAAACCAAGCCATCCCTCTTCCTTAACTATGTCATAGGCAGCGTTCAGGATATTGCACCTGGTTTCTTCCTTTTGTCTTAGTATTCTATCTTTACTGGCCATTGTATCTTGCATTAAATCGTTTAACAACGTTAGGCAAAGATACCATCTTTATTAATATCCAATCAAAAATTTGTCATAAATTTTATCTATGCCATAATAGAGGATTGTTTTTTTGGTTGTAAATTATTGATTTACAACATTTTGTTTTCTAAAATTAAAAAAAATATATTTATATATTTCGATATATCGTTTCATAGTTGGTAGGTAATCTATTTAAAACCTATAGTTACAAATACAATTTTTCTTACGGCTCAATACTATGACTGCGGCTAAACTAAACAATTCCCAGTTTGGCAAATGTCAACGGTCCAACTACTCCATCGTCATCCAACCCATTATTTAACTGAAAAGCTTTAACGGCCTTATACGTTTTATCAGCAAATACGCCTGTAACAGGTAAGTTTAATTGGGGGTCTTTGGCGTTTAAAGCTTTCTGCACTTCGGTAACTAAAAATCCCGAATTGCCTTTCTCTAAATAGCTACCCGATATTAATTTGGTACGTGCAATCCTTTGGTCATTTACGGCTTCCTGCAAGGCACCAATGGTAACAGTATCTGCCTTGCCGGTTGCCACCATATTATTTGCCTGCTGAAACTGTTTTAAAAAATCTTCGGTCTGGTTGCCAAACCATCCGTCTACCTCTATAGTATATCCTAAATCAAACAAATATTTTTGTACAACCGTAACACCCGATCCTCTTGCTCCGTTGCTCAGAACCGCATCGGGTACTGTAACGGCAACATCTGTATACACCCCCGGATTGATAAACGATTTTACAAGGTTGCGTGAACGTTCACGCACCATTACCTTACCGCCATCGCTGTCGTTACCCTGAATGGTATTCCCTTCATAAGCCTCAAACAGCGTTTTGGCAGTATTTTTCCATTTTATAAAAATACCTATATGGTCGGCATAGCCATCTCCGGCCCAGTCATAAATTACAATATCGCCCGGCTCCGGTGCTGTTGTGAGCTTATTCTTAGACTTATAATAATTGTGCGCCGACTGGCAATGGTGAATACCTTTAGGTGTCTGGATAGTACCCAATGGGCTACCCGCTTTATCAAACACCCAGCTTACAAATATGGCACACCATTTTTGCCCGTTAAGGTTGTACCAAACGCCATACTTTGTTTTGTTGCTTCCGGCGGGGCTCTCTACCGTGTTTAACTCTGCTTTTGCAGTTTCTAAAACTTTTGCTCTTGACATAATATTATGGAATTTTATTGTTTGCTGCTTTTTTCTCTTTTTCCAGTGCTTTTTCAGATGTATAACCTGTTATCAAAGACCATTCGTATAAAGAATCTTTAATAAGAGAGAGGGTTTTATTGGTCAGTTTTTTGTTTAACCATAGTTTTGCACCGCCTATCAATAGCAAGTCCTGGTACCATGGCAAATCGGCAACATTAAGTATCAGTTTTTCAACACGCTTTTTAAGTGGCGATTTAAAGCGGTCTATATCTTCGGTTTTAACTCTTGGCCAGTTTTCGCCAGAGCTAAACACCGGCATCTTTAACGTGCGCGCGGCAGGGCGGGGCGTAAATATCGGGATGATCTGGAATTCCTTTTGCTCATCCGGCTTTGTAGCACCCGATGCAAACTTTGCCCAGTCAGCATCTTTATAGCCATCTTTAAATATCTCGTTATTATACAATGCCGATTCCGGAACGGTAAAATAATCCCTTAAAAAGATCTCGCAGTTGTACCTGCCCAAATAATAATCATGTATGCGGAACTCCTTATTTAAAAATCCGCCAAATCCCGAAAGGTTACCGCAGGCTATAGCTTTTTCGCCAAAAACCTCTTCGTCTTCACCCTTTAGGTTTTTAATGATTCGTGAAGGTGAGATTATAAAACGGCTACCATCGTTAAGTACCATTGCATCTTTATACTCTTTAGGCTTAGCCCGCATTTGCGAAAGCATAGCACTAAGTGTATTGGGTAATACTGTCATAATATCATTTTCCATGATAAACGGGTCGGCCTGAATGCTCGGGAACGGGTCTACCATGAGCACGGTATTTTCAAAAAAATTATAATCGCAGTTTACATTAGCTAATTCTTTTTCCTTTTCATCATTTGTGAGGTACACCTTTTTATTTTCTTTAATGTATATATCATCCAGAAGGTCGCGCACTTTCTCAAAAGGTTCATTGTTAATCATCCCGCCATCTACATTTAGTGTAGTAACTAAATCATCTGTAAGCGGTGTGTTTTTAAAAACATAATCCAGCCAGGGTATCTGCTCTACATACTTCTTTTCGCGCACCAGCATCCTCGGCTTTAAACCTGCAGGGAATGCACCTGTTGCCATAGCGGCATCTTTTGCGGTTGCAACATACTTGCCGCTTTTAAAATCGAGCGGTATCCATGGTCCGCCGGTTTCGGGTGCTACGCCATCCATAACTTCAAAGCAGGCATAGTCGTTATGTACAGACATGTAATACTTTTCTTTACGAACCTGGTTACGTTGCGCAGCGTTAAGATCGGCATAATAGTAAAAGCCCTCCAGATTGGTAAGGGTACTAAATATTTTTACGGGAGCTTCAAACCAGGGGGGAGTAGGAGTCCATTTTGTTATATCGCTACGTATCATCTTATTGGCTATCTGGTCGATGAAATCTGAGTTTAAAGCCGATATTATTTTGCCGGGTTTAATGTCGGATGTTTCGAGCATGTGCGGAAACATATCTTGGTCAATAAGGTCTACCCAACTATGATAGAGCTTGTTTTCGGGGTGTTCATACAGTAATTTGCCCGGTTCGGGTAATGGTACCGGCGTAATGGTATTATTAAGTGTGCTTGCAGCAAGAAAAGCTGTCATACCGCCTGCCGATGCCCCTCCCATAATAGGTATTGTAACGTTGTGGTTAGGTACACCCGGTTCGCCGCGCCTTTTATCCCATTCTGCTAAAGCTTCTAAAAGGTAATCCATAACGCCCGCTGTGTATGCCCCGGCAGATACCGCCCCGGCCATGCATAATCCTATCCTGAATGGTTTTTTGCTCATTTGCTTTGTGTTAGGTTGTGTAGGCTTATAAATAACTTTTGAAAGGTTATAAATTGTAAGAATTTAAAGCCTAAAGATAAAATAAATAAGGTGTAAAAAAAATACCTAACAATAGGTATTTTTCAGTATATGAGTTACTTAGTGTTTTTTTAAACAAAAAATCCCGGAATAAATATAATTCCGGGATTTGATTATTATGTCTGTAATACTAACGTTTAATTTTTAACTATCTTTTTTGTAACGCTACCTTTATCAGATGTAATATTTAGCATATAAACTCCTGTTGCAAGGTCTGCAACGTCTACCTGTGCATTGGCAATACCTGTATAGTGGCTGGTTTTAACGATGCGTCCGTTCAGATCGGTAACAGAGATTCTGTTTACAAGCGCATTGCTGCTGTTTGTAACATTTATAACTGTAGTAGCAGGGTTAGGGGATACAGAGAATTTAGCAGCTGTAGTTTTATTTAAGCCTGCAGTTTGGGCAGTTACAGCAATGTCATCTATAAAAAGCGATGTGGTTAAAGCATCATATATATAGGTAACAGCATCTACACCACCTCTATATAACACACCAGAACCTACTAATACATCGTTAACATAATAATCTACAGTGTTAGCACTAATATTAAACGTTTCTTTTACGGTATACCAGGTATCAGCATTAAAATTTCTAACAGGTAAAGCAACGTAACTGTAGCCATAAGCATCAAAAGGTTCGTTGTAGCTTGTTAAAATCTGAATATGACCTTCATAGTCAAAGTCAATACCGGATGTTTGTACTAATTCTCCGTCTACCATGGCACTTGTTCCTAATACCATATCCGATCCGAAGTCAACATCCCTGCCTGCAGCGTAAAATTTTTGTGTAATGCTAAAAACATTACCCGGGGTAATCATTTTTGACACATGAACATCAAAGATATCGTCGCTGATTATTCCTGTCAGCTTAATAGCATTTGTTCCCAATTCGTTAGATATTACAACATTTGCGACATTTGGGGCATCGGCATCGCCATCATCTGTAACGATCCATCCATTCTGACCACTTAAAACGCCTAATGAGTATCCTTCAGATGTTTCAAACGAAATAGTTTCCTGTGCATTAATACCAGTAAGGGTGCCAAGCATAAGCGTGGCTAATAGTAATGTTTTTTTCATAATTATAAGTTTTGGCAAAACTAATAATATAAAAATAACTAATGTAAAATTTATATGTTGTTTTGCCGGTTAAAAAAAATAAGGCTCAAACTATTCGTTTCAGCCTTATAAATATTATGTTAAGTAAAATTTACTGCTTAACGATTTTTTTTGTTACAGTTCCTTTATCTGATGCTATATTCATCATATAGATACCTGCCGAAAGTTCTGCTATGTTAACTCTTGCATCTGTTACACCATTTAGCGTAACGGTTTTTACCATACGGCCATTCAAATCTGTTATGGTAACGCCGTTTACAATTGCATTGTTAGTAGAAGTTATCGTTACATTATTTGTTGCAGGGTTAGGAAATACAGAAAATTTAGCTGCATCTGCTTTGCCCATGCCTGCAATATCAGTATTAAATACAATATTGTCGATATAAAATGACGTAGTATAATCGTCAAACTCGTAAGCAATAGCATTTACTGTCTGGCCGCTTGGTAATGTTGCAGTATAAACTAATTCGTCATTTAAATAATATTTTACAGTTCCTGCGGTAAGATTAAAGGTTGTTTTTATATGGTACCATGTCTGGTCCTGAAATGTGCCTACATTTTCAAAATCATATTCATCTTCAATAGCATTATAAGCTGAAAGCACATCGATAGTCCCATCATATTTAAAATTAAAAGCAGAAGTTGGTATTCTGTCAGCACCTTGTATATTAACAGTTACAATACCAAGGTCAGATCCATCTGCATCATCAATACCATCTATAAACACATCCTGTGTAATGCTAAATAATGTACCTCCAGGTGTTACTAATTTATAAACGTCATAAAGTAGGGCATTGTCTTCTTCATCAGCTACAAACTTTAAGGAGTTTGCGCCATTACTGTGGTGTGTTGTAGATATTATTACATTGTTAGTGCCTCTTCCACCGTCGTCGTCGTCCTCAACAGTCCAGCCGTTCTGGCCATGCAATGCGCCGATTGTATAACCTTCGGATGTTTCGAAAGAAATGTTTTGTTGAGCACTTGCAAAATAATGGGTGCCAAACAATAGCCCGGCTAATAGTACGATTTTTTTCATGATTGTGATTTTTAACAAAACTAATATTATAACTGTAATAAAATAAATTTAATTAACTTTTTTTGTTACTGTAGTGACAATAATTGCATTAATTTCATAACTATATAGTTATAATATATTTACTTTTATAATTTTTAGGTTGTATTAAATCTACAAGTATTTATTATGTTTTTTACAAGATATTTAAATTTTGCGTCATGAAATTTGAATGTAATATTTTACAAAAAAGTGCTTAACTTGTAGTTCGTAAAACGAAATAACACAATTTTAATAATTTACATTTATGGAATACAGACAATTAGGTGCATCCGGTTTATTTGTTCCGGTTTTAAGCTTCGGTACAGCAACCTTTGGGGGCAGTAACGACTTTTTTAAAGCTTGGGCAAGCACAGATGTTAGCGAAGCTACACGCTTAATAGATATATGTATGGAGGCAGGCGTTAATTTTTTTGATACCGCCGATATTTATAGCGATGGTTTATCTGAAAGTATTTTAGGCAAAGCCATTGGCCATATTCAGCGCGATAAGCTGCTAATTTCCTCTAAGGCTACATTTACTTTTGGCGATGCGCCTAATAATCAGGGTTCATCACGCCTTCATTTACTAAAGCAAATTGAGGGTAGCCTAAAAAGGCTTAATACTGATTATATTGATATTTACCACATGCATGGTTTTGATGGAAATACCCCTGTAGAAGAAACTTTACGAACACTTGATGATCTGGTGCAGAGTGGTAAAGTGCGCTATATTGCGGCTTCTAACTTCTCGGGATGGCATTTAATGAAATCGCAGGCTGTGAGCGAAAAATATGGGTGGAATAAATATGTGGCGCATCAGGTATACTATTCGCTTACTAACAGGGAATATGAATGGGAGCTTATGCCACTGGGCTTAGACCAAAAAATAGGTGCTATAGTATGGAGCCCATTAGCCGGCGGGAGGCTTGGTGGTAAATTTAGCCGAAGCAAAGACTGGCCTAACTCGGGTAGAGTATCTGATGGTGGCAGCCCGGTACCTGAGAGCGCAGTAGAAAAGGAACATTTATTCAAAATTACTGATGCCCTTGAAGATATTGCGTCCGAAACTGGAAAATCAGTACCGCAGGTTGCTATTAACTGGTTGCTGCAACGCCCTACGGTATCGAGCGTTATTATTGGCGCACGAAATGAAGAACAGCTTAAGCAAAACCTCGAAGCCATAGGCTGGAACCTTACAATAGAGCAGGTTAAAAAACTGGATGAGGCAAGTGAGGTTGCTACTATATATCCTTACTGGCACCAAAGGCAAAACCTTACATTAAACCCTCCGCCAAAATTGTATTAGTAAATACATTTCAATAAACTAAAAGCAGCTCATTATGGGCTGTTTTGCTTTTTTATATTGGCTATTGCACTTCTTTTGTGGTAGGTTCTTGTGCTGCGTTAGCTAAGTAATGAGCGTCTACAAGCTTCATATTTCCCGAAAATGTATAAAGCCTTGGTATGCCTGTAGCAATATTAATTCCGGTAATATCAGTAACGCTAATGTGCTCAAGATACATCATTAAAGCTCTCAGGCTGTTACCATGTGCTACTATCAATACATTTTTTCCAGCTTTAAGCTGCGGTTCTATTTCTTTTTTGTAGTAGGGTACAACTCTGTTATAAGTATCTTTAAGGCTTTCTCCGTTGGGCGGGGCAATATCATAACTGCGCCTCCATAAAACCAACTGCTTAGTGCCGTACTGCTTTTCTACTTCGGCTTTATTAAGCCCTTGCAAACTGCCATAATTGCGCTCATTTAACGCTGCCGATCGTATTACAGGTATGCTTGTTCCTATTTTTGCCAATACTATATTTAAGGTATGCATTGCCCTGTTTAGCATAGAGGTATACGCCGCATCTACATGAAAATCTTTAAGCAGGGTTCCGGCCACCGAGGCTTCGTGTTCGCCCACAGGTGTAAGGTCTATATCGGTATCGCCTGTAAACCTGTTTTCCAGGTTCCAGACAGATTGACCGTGGCGTAATAAAATTAAAACCGGCATATAAATAGTATAGAAGTTCTTACAAATATAACCCATTTGATTTCTCATTACACTCTTTAAAACTATTTAAGAAAACAATAACAGCACAGTTTTGCGTTACCGTAACTAATGCTTATATGCAAGCTTTATTAATTGTATAAATTATTGATTTTACTGTTACCAAATTATTATTATGCGGTACAAAATATATATTTTTTTGTATTTTAGCCCCTAATATCTATATATGCTTACGCTACCGGAATCTCAATTTATACTTGGCAGGTTAACCAATGAATTACCTCACCACCTGCATTACCACACGGTTAAGCATACGCTCGATGTATATAATCGTGCGGCGTATATAGCTAAAGAGGAAACCTTAAACGTTACTGATACTAAATTGCTGCTTATTGCTACCCTGTACCACGATTCTGGTTATTTATATCAAAGTGATGGGCATGAGGCCATATCTTGCAAAATAGCCTCTGAATTTTTGCCACACTACGGTTATAATAGCGTCGATATAGATACAATATGCCGAATTATAATGGCTACTAAATTGCCGCAAAGTCCGCATTCTAAATCTGAGGAAATTATTTGCGATGCCGATCTGGATTATTTAGGTCGCGATGACTTTTTTGAAACCGGTCATGGGTTATATTTTGAAATGCTTACCGCCGGAAAAGTTGCCAATGAAGAACAATGGAACGCCATACAAATAAAATTCCTGCAGGGACACCATTATTTTACAAATACAAACCTGGAGCAGCGTAATGCAAAAAAACAGGAAAACTTAATTACACTACTCTCTAAGAATACACCATAATGAAAGAACTTTTTGCTAAACATACTCTTGTTGATATTTTTTATGCCACAGCCGGTATCCTTTTTTGTGGTTTTGCATTAAAAGGCTTTTTAGTACCCAACAGTTTTTTTGACGGAGGTATTACCGGATTATCACTTTTATTACACGAACTATACCACTGGCCCGTAAGTGTTGTAATTGTAGTGGCAAACCTGCCATTAATAGTTATGGCAGGTTTCCAGGTAAACAAAGGTTTTGCTATAAAAACATTTCTGGCAATTATAGGCCTGGCGGTATGCCTGCAGTTTATTCCTTATCCGGAAATTACATCAGATAAATTACTGGTATCTATTTTTGGAGGTGTTTTTATGGGTATAGGCATTGGGCTTGCTATGCGTGGCGGTTATGCTCTTGATGGGGTAGAGGTACTGGCATTATATACCGGCAGGCGCATAAGTTTTACAATAAGCGAAATTATACTGGGCATTAATATCATAATATTTCTTGTAGCAGCAGTAGAGTTGGGTTTGCCCACTGCATTATATTCTATATTAACTTATTATTGCGCATCAAGAACCATAAACTTTGTAGTAGAGGGTATAGAAGAGTTTAATGGTGTAACTATAATAAGCGGCCATAGTGAACTTATAAAAGAAGCACTTGTAATAAAGCTGGGCAAAGGTATAACTGTTTATAAAGGCGAAAGAGGTTTCCTTAAAGACACATATAACATAAGCCAGCCGTGCGACATAGTTTTTACTGTGGTAACCCGTTTAGAACTTAGGCGCCTTAAAAATATTGTACACGAACTGGACCCTAAAGCGTTTGTCTTTACAAACGTTATTAAAGAAACAGCAGGTGGAGTGTTAAGCCGCCATGCAAGGCATTAATATTATTCTGAAACCTCGTAGGTAACAACCGGCTTTACCTTGTTCTTTAAGGTGAATTCTCCTGCAGGGTTGCACATAAACGATTCTTTTGCTTTGTGGTATATTTCTTCGGTAATAAGTATCTGCCCTGCCTTAGCTACAGATTGTAACCTTTGCGCAAGGTTTACAGAGTCGCCTATTACAGTGTAATCGAGCCTTTTTAATGATGCCGACCCAATATTGCCGGATACCATTTCGCCTGAATTAATCCCTATAGATATTTCCGGTTTAAAGGTTTTATCCCCAACACTAATCTGCTCTGTATTTTTAATTTGTTCGCGTATGGCAAGTGCGGCATCTATGGCCCTGTCAAGATGAAATTCTCCCCTAAACACCGCCATAACGGCATCGCCCATAAATTTATCTACATGGCCGTTTTGAGCAATGATCCCGGCAACAATTTTATCAAACAAACCATTTAAAAGTGTCACCACGGTGTTTGCCGGAATTTGCTCTGTAATAGATGTAAAACCGCATACATCTATAAACATAACAGTAGCATCGAGCACTTCGTTTTTAAGCAGGCTGGTTTCAAACTCTTTGTGTGCCATAAAGTTTAGCACATTTTCATCTACATACATTTTAAGTATGTTATTCTCTTTAATGGCTTTAATGGTTTCCTGCATTTGCCTTACATGTACTACAGTTTTTTGTATTGTAAGGTCAAGGTCATCAAAATCAACGGGTTTAAAAACAAAATCAAATGCGCCTTTGTTCATGGCCGAACGTATGTTTTGCATATCTCCGTAGGCAGATACCATAACGGCTTTTAGCATAGGGTTTGCATCACTAAGCTTTGTTAAAAGGGTAAGGCCATCCATAACCGGCATGTTTATATCGCTAAGTATAACTTCCAGGTCCGGGTGTTCTTTTATTCTTTCCAGTGCTTCTTCACCGTTTTGTGCAAAGACAAATTCGTATATGTTTTCGCGTATTTTTTTGCGGAACTTTTGCTTTACCAGTATTTCAAGATCCGCTTCATCATCTACTACAAGTATTTTAGACATTATTATGTAAGGTGTTTAAGCTTGTCTTTTAGTAAATTAAAATCAAGTGGTTTGGTTAAAAAATCGTTGGCTCCGTTTTGCATGGCCTGCCTGTGGTTCTCATCATCGCCATAAGCGGTTACCATCATAACTATGGGTGGTGGCGTGCTGTATTGTGTTCTTATTTTAGAAAGCAGTTCAATACCGCTCATGCCGGGCATATTAATATCAGATAATATAAGCACTACTTCAGAGTGGTGGTCTGTAAGGTAGCTAAGGGCAGCTTCGCCCGAAAGTGCAAAATCAAATTCAACTTCCTCGCTTTTAATCTCTTTCCTAAACCGTTGCAGAAAAAGTGGCTGTACATCGGCCTCGTCATCAACTACTAATATTTTTATTGCCATATTATGAAATCATTATTAAGGAACGCTGCTAATATAGTTAATATACCCTTAATTTCAGGCTAAATATACAAATGTTTACGCCGGAATTTTAATTATAAATTCGCTGCCTGCACCCTCGTTACTGTTAATTTCTATTGTTCCGTTGTGGCCTTTTACAATAATGTCATAACTTAAACTCAGGCCCAGCCCGGTGCCTTCGCCGGTGGGTTTTGTAGTAAAAAAGGGCTGTAGTATTTTGTCTTTTATGGCATTAGGTATGCCTATGCCGTTATCTTTTACAATGATCTCAACTGTGTTGCCTTTATAATGTGTTATAATGCCTACAGTTGGTTTATAGCTGCCATCATTAACGTGCGACTGCTTACTTTTCTCGTTAGTGGCATAAAATGCATTGGTAAATAGATTGAGCAATACCCTGCCAACATCCTGCGGAACGATATTTATTTTCGGCAGGTTTGCGTCAAAGTTAGTTTCAAGCTCGGCATTAAAAGTTTTGTCTTTGGCACGCAGGCCATGATAGGCAAGCCTCAGGTATTCATCTGCAAGTATATTAATATTTGTCAGTTCCTTTTGGTTAGAAGATGCCCTGCTGTGCTGCAGCATACCTTTTACAATACCATCCGCACGGCGGCCATGGTAGGCAATTTTTTCAAGGTTTTGCTTAATATCTGTGGCAATAGCAGTAGCTTCCCGGGTATCGCCATTATCCATTTCCTGCTGCATTTCATCAAGCAGTTCAATACTTACATCGCTAAAGTTATTTACAAAGTTTAATGGGTTTTGTATTTCATGGGCAATACCGGCGGTAAGTTCACCCAGCGATGCCATTTTTTCGCTCTGTATAAGTTGGTTTTGTGTCTGCTTAAGGCTCTCAATAGAGCTTTGCAGCTCTGCGGTACGTTCAGCTACCTGTATTTCGAGAAGTTCATTTTGCTGGGCCACAATCCTGTTACGTTCTTCTTCGCGCAACAATGCCTGATTTGCGTTTTCCTGCATTAACAGCCTAAAGCGTGCAAACATGGCCCATGATAAAACTATTATAGCCCACAGTCCGCCAATAATTCTAAAATAGTCGAGGTTATTAAATATTGACAATAGAAAGCATGCCAAAAAAGGGATTCCGGCCGTAATGAAAATTCGTGCCTGCTTATCTTTTATTAAAAGTAATTTAATCAGTACTATTATGTTACCTACCAGAAACAATAAAATACTTACAATTGATATTCCCTCTGCTACTTCCTGAACGAATAAAGGGCCGCGTATTAGTGATATTATGCTGGTAGCCAGTAAGAAAATAGGATACCAAAACAGGAATTTATCCCATAGTGGAAATGTTTTTTTTAATTGAATAAATGCCCTGAAGGTTTGAAGTACCATAAATAACAATACCAGGCTAACAATACCATTAAAAGATGATACTGCTTTAGGGTTCTCACTCAAAAACATTGATGCTATAATATCTATTCCATAAGATAATGAGCAGATTAGTAGTGTTATAAAGTAAAGCAAATAAACCCGCTCTCTGGTTATTATTACAAAAAAGAAATTAAATAATGCTGCAAATAGTATAAAGCCAAATAGTGCTGCCTCTAAGAGGTTGTCTTCTTCGTAGGAAACCTTTTTTGTTAGTTCTTTTTCAACTACTTTATTATAATCGCCTACTATTGGGGTTGGGGTATTTCGCAATCCACTTTTGGTTACATAATAATTATAAACCGTAATTTCTCCTTCAGCCGGTAGTACAATTGGTATTTGTAGTAAACGTTTTATACCGTCTTTTTTACTCCAGGGCACATAATAGCCCGTTACAAAGTGTTTAGTAGTACTGCCATTTATAACATACATATCACAGCGGCCTGTAATAAAGCTCAATACTATTTTTTTAGGGAATTTAAGACTGTTCTTTAACCGGTAGCGCACCCAAATATTAGCATTGTTATTAGCATGAGCAGTTTTTTCGAACCCGGTTTTAAATTTAAAATCGCTTTCTGCTCCAGAAGCTATTTTAAAGCTTATACTATCTTCACTAATCAGGTATTGACAGTTTTTAGCAGGCAAATTGTTGTAAGCTTCTAAATCTTTAGTCACAATAAAAGGCTCAGGAAAGCCCTTTTGTGCAAATGTATTACTAACGGTTAATAAAAAAATATAGAGGTATAGTAGTTTGTTCATTTATATAATTTAATTAGCTAAACAGGCAGTGTTATAATGAATTCCGATCCTTCGCCTAACTGGCTTTCTATATCCAGCGTTCCACCATGAGCTTTTACAATAATGTCATAGCTTAAGGACAGGCCAAGGCCCGTACCTTCGCCGGTAGGCTTTGTGGTAAAAAAGGGCTGTAATATTTTATCTTTTATTTCTGCAGGAATGCCCACCCCGTTATCTTTAATAATAATTTGTATTGCATCTTCTTTTTGCAGCGTTGTAACTGTAATTACCGGCTTATAACTATTTCCAGAAAACTGCGGCAGCTTACTCTTTTGTTGTGTGGCATAAAAAGCATTGTTAAAAAGGTTAAGCAGTACGCGGCCCACATCCTGAGATATTATTGTTACTTTAGGCAGGCCTTCGCCAAAATTGGTTATCATTTCGGCATTAAAGCTTTTATCTTTTGCTCGCAGGCCGTGGTAGGCAAGGCGCAAAAACTCGTCGGCAAGTATATTAATATCTGTTGGCTCTTTTATACCCGATGAGGAGCGGCTGTGCTGCAGCATACCCTTCACAATACTATCGGCACGGCGGCCGTGGTGGGCAATTTTTTCAAGGTTTTGTATTACGTCTTCTGCCAAGGTATTTACTTCGTTAAGATCGCCTTTCCTGGCTTCTTCCTTAAGTTCCTCCAAAAGCTCTACACTTACATCGCTAAAATTATTTACAAAGTTTAATGGGTTCTGAATTTCGTGCGCAATACCGGCTGTGAGCTCTCCCAGCGATGCCATTTTTTCTGATTGTATAAGTTGTGCCTGTGTTTGCTTAAGGTTCTCTAACGAGTGTTGCAGCTCTGCGGTACGCTCTGCTACTTGCAGTTCCAGTAATTCGTTTTGCTGCGCTATCAGCCGGTTGCGCTCCTCTTCTTTTTCAAGGGCAGCGCGGGCATTCTCTATTTGGAGTGATTTAAAGCGGGCAAACATTCCCCATGACAGGACTAATATTGTCCACATGCCACACAAAGCAAATATCCAGTCCCATTGCACTACCGCGGCAATAATGGGGCTTATAATAAATGGCATTGCAGCAATAACAAAAAGGCGTGCCTCTTTATCTTTTTTGCGCAGTAGCGAAATGATCATTACTATGGCCGCTATAAAGAAGATGAAAAAGCCTATGGCAGTTACAACCCCTACAGCGATTAAAGGTATAGGCCAGTTGTTTACAAAAAATATAAATTCTGCAAAACCGGTAATCCCAACAAAAACAGAGAAATAAACAAGAAACTTATCCCAGCCGGGAAAATGTGTTTTTATCCTGAAAAAATAACGTAATGTATGTATAAACGTGATTATAAAAAAGATAATGGTAGCGGCCATGAAGGCAGGATATCCTTTTCTGTATTCGCCAAACAGTAAGGATGATAATACGTTTTCGGCAAGTAAAAGTGCTGAGAAAAATAACAGCGATGAAAAGACAAGATATACCTTTTCGCGATTAACATAGTAAAAGAACAAGTTAAAAATTACAGCGAAAATGATAAAACCGAAGAAACCAAAAGCTAAAACGTCATCCTTTACATAATTAGGCGTGCTTACATAATGATAGTCTACAATTTTAAGGTAATTGCCTATTTTTGGATTAACACCATTTATAAAAGTGATATCCCCTAAATTTGCATATACCTTAATTTCATCGGCTCCAGCAAGGGTATATTTTATCTCGTTAAGGCTTTTAATTCCGCTGCGTTTGCTCCATGGCACCATATAGCCATTTACAAAATGTTCCCATTTATTTTTGCGGTTAATATATACATCTTCTCTTTCATTATATACAGAAAATGTAATAATTACAGGATGCTCTGCTTCATTTTTAATCCTAAACCTTACCCATACGTGCGACTTTTTTTTTATGTTAGATATCTTGTCTGTTTGCTCCTTAAAATGTTTAGAATATTCCGGTGTTATTATTTTATTAAAAGCAACATTATCGTCGTCGGTATTAATGTATTGCCAATTGCTGTCAGGAATAAAAGTATACATTTCTGAATTGCTGCCTACTATAAATGCTTCCGGCCACTTATCCTGAGCAAATGCCGGCAAGGCAAATAATAATGATAAAAGGAGTAAAATTCTTCTCATTTGCTTGATGTTTTTATAAGTTTTATATAGGAAAGCTTATTGTAAATTCTGATGCTTCATTCTCAATACTGTTAATTGTAATACTGCCACCATGCCCTTTTACTATAATATCATAACTTAAAGACAGGCCAAGACCGGTACCTTCGCCAGTGGGTTTTGTAGTAAAAAAGGGCTGTAGTATTTTATCCTTGATAGCATCAGGAATGCCGGTGCCGTTATCTTTGATAATTATTTGTATGGTAGTGTCCTTTTGCAGCGTTGTAACACTAACTGTTGGTTTGTAGCTGCTATTTATAAACTGCGGCTGTTTACTTTTTTTATTAGTTGCATAAAACGCATTATTAAAAAGATTTAACAACACACGGCCCACATCCTGAGAAATTATATTTGTTTGCAGCAGGCGTTCGCTATAATTTGTTACCAGTGTGGCATTAAAACTTTTGTCTTTAGCACGCAGGCCATGATAGGCAAGCCTTAAAAATTCGTCTGCCAGCGCATTAATATCGGTAAGCCCTTTTTGACCGGTAGACGACTGGCTGTGCTGTAGCATGCCTTTTACAATACCATCGGCACGGCGGCCATGGTGTGCAATTTTTTCAAGGTTTTGCTTTATATCGGCAGCTATTGCATTAGCCTCCTCCATGTCCCCTTTTTCCAGTTCTTCCTGCATCTCTTCAAGCAGTTCTATACTAACATCCCTAAAGTTATTTACAAAGTTTAGCGGGTTTTGTATTTCATGGGCAATACCGGCAGTGAGCTCGCCCAAAGATGCCATTTTTTCGCTCTGTATAAGCTGCGACTGTGTAGATTTTAAATTAGTAAGTGTACTTTCTAATTTTTTATTAATGCGTTTATTTTGCCTGTTATTACGGTAAAGAATAAATACGATTATTAAAAAAATGCAAATGCCGGCTATAAGCACATATTGCCTCTGGCTGTTTTGCAATGCTATACGTTTTGCGGTAGCTTCCCGCTGGCGTTCCTGCTCATTTAAAACAATTTTTTGCAGTTCCCTAAATCGTGCAGCACCCATAAGGCTGTCTTTTTCGGCCATTGCGACAGACAGGTATTTGTGTGCATTATTATATTCGCCTTTGTCCTTGTACAGGTCGCTAAGCAGGAGTGAAGCATCATACAAACCTTTTCTAAACGAAACAACCCTGCCCGATTGCATGGCGTTGTGGGCATATTTCATGGCAGAGTCAGGTACTTTAAGCTCGTTGTATAACTTTGCAAGGAACAGGTTGTTCATGGTAAGGTTCCTTATATCATTATCAATATTGGCCTCTGCAATGCCTCTTTTGTAAAAGTTCATTGCCTTATTTGTATCACCATTTAGTTTATAGGCATTTCCCATCCTGAACATCACTTCGGGAATTGTAAAATCATACCTGTTTTGAGGGTTCTTAATGTGTGCATTGTACACTAAGGTTTGATAATATAATGTAGAATCGGGTACTTTTAGCAGGTCATATATATTGCCTATGTTAGAAACTTCATTGTAATACATGCCTGTGTTGCCAACAGCTTTAAACAGGTTTTTAGACTGAACATAATAGTCGTTTGCTTTAATATAATCGCCTAATTCCATATAGGTATTGCCTATCCTGTTAAGCGCTACAGCCATAATGCTTTTATCGCTTAGATGTTTACCTATTCGATATGCCTCAAACTGCGATTGTAACGATTCTGGTAATTTACCTGCTTCTAATTCTGTTGCACCTCGTAACGATAAAAGCTGAGCCTTTTTTTGTCGTGCAAACGTTACATATTTATTAGGCAACTTATCATTCATCTTTAGGGCCCGGTTTAAATAAACCATAGAAGAATCTATATTGCTAAACCTGTAGCTGCCGCCCAATTGCCCGGCAATGTTTATTTTCGTAGTATCATGAGCTGCCTTTGCAAACTGCTGCTTAAGCTCGTTTTCCTTTTTAGGAGAAATCTGTGCAAATACATACAAGGGTAACGTTATAAGGAGTATTAGTAAGCTTTTTTTCATAAATATTGTGAAGTTTGGCTGGACTTCAAAAAACGTCATTATTTATCTTAATTTTAACATAGCTAATATAATGGTAATCTATCATTTTAATACTATGTACAAAGTTTTTTGCAGGATTTGCATGAAATATTTATCGGGCCATGCATATTGATACAGGGAATGTTTTTACTATATAGCCTTTAATATATTGTGCATACCCTATTTAATTGTAAACTATTACCTTTACCGCTAAAGCGAAACAGTAATTGCAACTATTACCTGTAAACTATTACTTAATGAAAAAAACGAACACGAAACTTCTGTTGGCTTTGATTACAATACTGAGCTTATTTCTGCTTGTAGGCTGCTCTTCAGTTAAAACCAGCAGTACTGCACGAAATACAATAGTATTAAAGAATAACTGGAAATTTTCTAACACAATTACCGGCGATGCCTACAGCAACAACTTTAATGATGATGCCTGGCAAACAGTTACAGTGCCACACGATTGGGCTATTTACGGGCCGTTTGATAAAAAATGGGACATGCAAAAAGTTGCCATTGTACAAAATGGCGAAACTGAGGCATCTGAAAAAACGGGACGTACAGGTGCATTACCACATATAGGCACCGGCTGGTACCGCAATACATTCAGTTTGCCACAGTTCAAAGTAGGAAAAAAAGCGCTTCTTGTTTTTGATGGCGCCATGAGCGAACCGCAGGTGTACCTTAACGGCAAGAAAATAGGGCAGTGGGGTTATGGCTACAGCTATTTTTATATAGATATTACTAACGATATTATTCCCGGCAAAGAGAATATACTGGCAGTAAAACTTACTAATAAAGAATATTCTTCACGCTGGTATCCCGGTGCGGGGCTTTACAGAAATGTGAGTATTGTTGTAAAAGACAAAGAGAGTTTTGAGCACTGGGGTACTTATATAACCACTCCCGTTATTACCCAAACTGCTGCTACTGTAAATATTAAGGCTAAAGCTACAGGTGGTAATATTTATATGGTTACTACTATTAAAGATGCTAAGGGCAAAATAGTTACAACCGCCACTACTAAAGAGTACACCACAAATGGCTTTGAGCAAAACATTACAGTTAGCAATCCTAATTTATGGAGCCCACAAACGCCGTACCTGTATACTGCTACAACGCAGCTATTTGCAGGTACTGTTTTAAAAGATGAAGAGATAACAAAATTTGGTATTCGCGAAATAAAGTATGAGCCTAATAAAGGCTTTAGCCTTAATGGTAAAATAACAAAATTTAAAGGCGTTTGCCTGCACCATGACCTTGGGCCACTGGGTGCTGCGGTAAATAAAGCTGCAATGCGCCGCCAGTTTGCCATACTAAAAGATCTGGGGTGCAATGCAATACGGAGTTCGCACAATATGCCGTCTTTCGAACAGCTTGAACTGGCCGATGAAATGGGCTTTATGTTTCTTGCAGAAAGTTTTGACGAGTGGGTTAAGCCCAAAGTAGAGAATGGCTACCACCGATTTTTTGACGAATATGCCGAGAAGGATCTTGTAAACCTTGTTAGGGCTACGCGTAACCACCCCTGCATTGTTATGTGGAGCAGCGGTAACGAAGTACCCGACCAATATGGTGCCGAAGGTATTGTGCGTGCTAAGTTTTTACAGGATATTTTTCATCGTGAAGACCCTACGCGCCCCGTAACCGTGGGTATGGACCAGGTTAAGCAAACCATGCAGTCCGGTTTTGGGTCTGTGCTCGATATTCCAGGTCTCAACTACCGTGTGCAACTTTATGAAGAGGCTTACAAATCGTTTCCACAGGGTTTTATATTAGGGTCAGAGACAGCATCAACCGTTAGCTCACGCGGTATTTATAAATTTCCGGTAGTGCAGGCTAAAGAAAAACAGTATGACGACTTGCAATGCTCGTCTTATGACCTTGAAGCGTGCAGCTGGAGCAACGTGCCCGATGAAGATTTTGTATTACAGGATGATAAACCCTGGGTTATAGGCGAGTTTGTATGGACAGGGTTTGACTATCTGGGCGAACCAACGCCTTATGACGAGAAATGGCCCTCACGCAGCTCCTATTTTGGTATGGCAGATTTAGCGGGTATTCCTAAAGATAGATTTTACCTGTACAGAAGCCGCTGGAATAAAGATGCCGGGACTTTACACATATTACCACACTGGAACTGGGAAGGCCGCGAAGGGCAAACCACACCGGTATTTGTATATACTAATTATGATAGTGCAGAGCTGTTTGTAAACGGTAAAAGCATGGGGATACAAGTAAAAAGCAATGCAACACCACAAAACAGGTACCGCCTTATGTGGATGGATGTAAAATATGAGCCGGGTACTATTAAAGTTGTAGCTTTTGATAAAAATGGTAAGACTGCTGCACAGGAAGAAGTAAAGACAGCTGGAGCTCCTTATAAAATTGTTTTAAATCCTGACAGGGAAACCATTACTGCAGATGGCGAGGATATATCTTTTGTAACCGTATCTGTAGTAGATAAAAACGGCGTGCTGTGCCCTACGGCTACTAACCAGCTCAACTTTAAAGTAACCGGTGCCGGTACTTACAGAGCTGCCTGTAACGGCGACGCTACTTCGCTCGAAATTTTTCATGAGCCTACAATGAAACTGTTTAGTGGCAAACTGGTAGTGCTTGTAAAAGCCTCCGATAAACCGGGCAATATACAACTTGAAGTAACCGGTAGTGGTTTGCAAAGCGGTGTGATCAATTTAAAATCCAAGAGTTAAAATTACTTTTATGATAACAAAAATACCGGAGGACTCTCCGGTATTTTTGTTTAATATAACTTTTGCAGCATTAAAATGCCAATTGTAGCTTTACACTTAGCCGTCCACCATCAGATGAGCTGAAGTAAGCAATATTAGCTGTGGTAAGGCCCGCAATATTAAAGAATAAACCACCGCCCGGAGATGTATGCCATTTTGATGAGTTATCGTTATCTACCCAAACACGCCCATAATCAAACCCGGCATAGCAACCAAAAGTTATAGGGATAACGCCATTGGCAAGCTTGCCAAAATCTACCCTTACATCAGAGTTATGGTAAAAAGATGTCTTACCACTAAAGCGTTCTTTTCTAAAGCCTCTTAACCCATCGCCATCTCCTATAGTGGCAGCCTGGTAAAACTCGAAACTGTTATTAAATATATGTTTTGCTTTTAGCTTGGTGGCATACACAAAAATACCCCGTTTATCTATATTTGTTGTAAGCCTTACTTCGGGCATTATATAAGCAAAACCTTTACTTTCATCAAAATTTGCCTTGTAACCACCTGTCAGGTTAAATCCAATACCTTTAGATGGCAGCGCACTGTTGTTAAAATTATTATAAGCATAAGATGCCTCAACACCCACAATATCCTGTCCGCTAAACACATTAGGGTTTACCGGTGCCAGTATAATGTAGCGGTCTCTTGTTCTTTCAACTTCTATATGCTCATAGTTAAGCCCAAAGGTTACCATGCTGCCATAATAGCCCCTGTAAATAAGCGTAGGAGTAAACCAAACACTTTTTTTGCGGAGTCGGTTATAATCAAGGTTATTTCTGTCATAAGGGGTATCGTTGCCTAACCCAAAAAAGTTGTTAGTGTAAAAAGGCGATGTATATCCTGCCTTTATGCCCAGATTTATTTTACTAAAAACATATGCAAATTCTCCGGCATAATCAAAATTAATACCACTTGTAGCAGTATAATAACTTGCCCTTACACTATGCTGTGCAGTAAAAGGGTTACGGCGCAGGCCATTTACGGTATACATATATCCTGCGCCTATTGCAAAGCCATCGTCAGGGTTATAGCCTATTATAGGCATTATACCGCTTATGTTTTTGCGGCCGTTCATAAAATCGTAGTTGTTTAGGGCATAGTCGTCACTAAGTGTTTTATGTGTTGGCGTTTCAAACGTATTAGGTTTAGACTTCTGATCGAATATCCTCAAGTCCTGATTGTTTGCAATACGGTAGGTATCGTTGTTTTGCCCCCCCATAATTTTAATGCCTATTAAATGATCTCCTTCTCCTGTAACTTCAAATAGATCTTTGCCTTCCTGCCCGTAAAGCCATATTTCTTTGGTTATACTGCTATTATAGTTAACATCCCAAAAGAGGCCACCTTTTGCATCATTTTCTATCCTGTATCCTTTTATATTGGTAATGCCATTGGCCATGCGGGTTATAACAAACCAGTCGTCTTTTTCGCTTCCGGTAATCATTATAAACGATTTTGTATAGCGGTAAAGGTTTACAGCATGTTCTTCTATCGATGCAACGCGGGCAATTAGTGTTGCCTTTATTTTTGCTTCTTTTTCTTTGTCTATACCGTCCGGAAATTTTGTAAATGCTTTATTTACAATAGTCTCTGTAAGATGCTCCTTAATAAATTTGGCTTCCCGGACCCAGTCATCTTCAGTATCGTTTTTAAGTACAGCCCTGTCTACATCATCGCCGGCATCATTAAGCCACCTAAGCGAACGGTACTTTGGTTTGTAACGCTGCATAAACCGTAACGGAGGGTTAAGTGCTGTAACTGCACCCAATATAAAACCATCAAAGTCAGAAAAAGCTTGGTCGCGGTCGCGGGGTATTGGGCTATAGTATAATGAGCCATCTTCTTTTTTATCTTCTGCCCAACGCCACTGGTCGGCATGTCGGTCAAAGTCGCCAATAATATTATCAAAAAGCCTTGTGCGTATATAAAGAGCCTCGTTAATGCTAACTATATCTTTGCGCTGTATTTTTTGTAAAAGGTCATCAGTGCCAATAATTTTATTGTGGTAGCCAAAGCTTGCTTTATCTCCCTGGCCGCTGCTTATCTGTTCTTCAATAAAATAAATGTTATCGCCATATTCTTTATTATATATGCCCAGTGCAGCCTGTTTGGGTATGTAATACATTTGAGGGTTAGCATGGTATATTTGCAGGGCATCGCACATATCTGCAATGGTAAGCGACCCGTAAGGGTTAGCTGTTGTCCAGTAATCCTGTAGCAGGCTTATAAAATAAGTATTGGCAACATCCGGACTTAGGTATTGCGTTTTAAAAATAAAGTATTGTATAAAGCGCAGGGCACTTTTTTTAGCGTTACGCATGGTATATTCCCTACCGGCTTTATCCTGCAGGCGTATAGAGTTAGTTTGGTGGCCACCGCCTTTTCGCACCAGGCTAAGACCACCATAAAGCGTATCCAGCAAGGCTGCCTTTAACTTTATAGGTGTAATATAATCTTTGCGGTAGTGCTGGCCCCAAAGCGTTTTAAACACTGCCGACCTATTTAACTCCTCTGGCGTGTATATCGATTTTTCTACATACTGCGGTGTTTTATATTCGTTATAATCCGGCAGTATAATAGCTTGCGGGGCTGCAATAACTTCAGCCTCAAAAACCGGGCTGTCAAAGTTATTGCTGTTGTTGTAAAACGCAACTGTAAGAGAACCATCTGTATATGATATTATTTTAGAAAACCCCGGCGCAGATGAAAAGAATTTGTTACCGGGCACTTTTTTACCATTTCCGGCAGCAGAATTACCCAAACCATTTATTATTACAGGTATGTTTTTTTCGATGAGGTACTGTTGGCTATCTTCATGGCCCGATAAAAAAACAAGGTTTTTAAAACGTTGTGCAATAGTGAGAAACCTATCGCTAAATTCTTTGTAGTATACATTATTTATTCCCTGTGGGTCTATACCAAAACCACCACTATATTTACCATTGCTGGCAACAGGATGGTACATGGCCACAAGTACATTTTTATCCTGGCTCTTAACAATCTCTGCCTCTATTGCAGTATAAAAAGCAGCTTTGCTTTTAATATCGCAGCCCTGGTTAAGGTCAGGGTAATTGTTCCAGTCCATAATTGCCCATTGCGAGTTTATAATTAACAGGTCTGTATCGTCGTTGATAGTAATTTTTTTAAGGGGGCAGCCGTCCTGTGGCTGAAACGCTTTTTTGTTATTTACAGCAGTTTCTATAAATTTTTCCTGGTCTTTAAGCCCTTTAAGCCCTTCATTCCAGTCGGCAGCACCGGGAATAAAAAACACATTGCCTGTATAACCTTTTAGTAATTGTGCCTGCAGCATAAGGTTTTCTGTAGCTGTAAAAGTTTGTTCGATAAACCCATTTGTAGCTGCACTATTGCCTAAAAACAAGAGCGTGCTGTTGTCTTGTGCCTTTGCTGCACTGGTAAGTGCATTTAATGTAGCTGCATTATCTTTATTACCGGTGTTACCAATCGCAAAAAAAGTATGGGATATTTTTTTTTGCTGACAAAATGCAGAAAATGAAAAAAATATGATTGCAAGGGTAATTTTTGACTTCATAGTGTAATTTTTTGTTGTTATACTCCTGCGGTTTAAAATTGTATTATAATGCTGCATCCCGACTGTTTGCCGTTGTAAAACGGAGCGGCCACAAAACCAATTTTATTTTCTTTAGTGCCAAAAAGCTTCCGTTTTATAAACGGGTTTAGCCAGTAGGCAGCTTTTGTACTTAGTATACCTATACCCGCACCGGCAGCAATATCTGTAAGCCAGTGCCTGTCATTATACAGCCTAAATATGCCAGTGCCAGTTGCTACGGTATAACCTGCAATGCCATACCATACAGAAACCTCCTTATATTCCTGCCACAAAAATTCGGCTCCGGCAAAGGCAACGGTGGTATGGCCAGACGGAAAGGAATCGTGTGTTGTACCATCCGGGCGTTGTACCTTTGCAATGTTTTTTAAGCCCGATACCGTAATGGTTACAAATAATGCAGATGTAGCTAATATTAGGGTACGATCTTTAAAATTATTTCTTCCCTCTATGCCTAAGGCATTTAATGCATATACAGAAACTGCGGGTGCAAAACGTGTAAAATCATCAATAGTTACCTGGTTGCTTACATCTGCTTTTAGTCGGCTTCTCAAGTTACGGTTAACTTTTTTTACCCAGTCCGTGGCCAGTCCTGTAGCGCCATAAGTTATTAATGTACCGGGAATGATAAGCTGCCTGTAATTAAAACGGTAGGGTATAGCATTACCAACAAAAACTATCGAATCGTTGTCCCCTACAATATTCTGGGCATTTACAGGCAAAATTATTAATAGAATGTAAAGAATAAACATTTTTTTCATATACCTGTCTTTTGCGATTTTAAAATCTCTTGCATATCTATTAAACAAGATTATGCCACATTTAGGTTTAGTAAGAATATATTATATCATTTATAACCTGCATACTGCTAATGATTAACTTAGGTGCTTTAAATACAATAGCTTACAGTTTAAGTTTTTTTTGTTTACAAAAAAGGGAAGCTACATAAAGGTAGTAAATTGAATTTTCTCTTTGTAAGAAAATCAGCTAAATATCGTAAAAACTTAAGGCATTAACGGTATATCGTTGTTATGAAATCCTCTCTATAATTTTTTTACAATTTATATGGCTTGTAATGTGCAGAAATTATTTAATTTGAAACATTTTTGCTTATGTAATAAATTACCTCATGCCCACCGGCGGTTGTGTTGCTGATCGGTTTCCGCTTTATGCGCCGACGTTAGTTATAGCTGTACACGAACGGGTGGAAAGTGTACAACCCCTTACAGCCTCCTCAACCGACTGACACCCGTCATCTTCGTTACGACAGGCATGAGGTATACAATTTATTTATAAATACTATACTATTAGCAGTATATGGTACAAGTTAATAAAAAATAATATATAGAAGTAGTACTTCACATTACTTTAATATAACTTAAACTAAGCCTTCCAGTACCGCATTTTGTATTTTTACACTAAATAAATACACCACTATTTTTTTACTGATCTTAAAATTATGAAAAGTACACAAATAGTATTTGACAGACTGGTAGCGCAAAATTATGACGACCTGTTAGGTCCCTTCATATTCGAACCCTTTGCCATTAATCTTGTAGGCAATATTGATAGCAAACAATTGCAGAATGTACTGGAAATTGCCTGTGGAACAGGCCGTGTCACTAAGCATTTGCGCAAAGTATTGCCATATGATGCGAGATTAACTGCAACCGACCTTAATGACGGTATAATTGCCGTTGCTAAACAAAAAATGCCTCTTAATACTATTGTCTGGGATACTGCAGATATGATTAACCTTGAGTATAATGATGAATGTTTTGATTTAATTGTATGCCAGTTTGGGGTAATGTTTGCTCCTGATAAGGATAAAGCTTTTGCCGAAATGTACCGCGTACTTAAAAATGGCGGCAGGCTCATTTTTAATACATGGACAAATATTATAAATAACAAACCTTTTTTGCTTACTAATAGGGTGGTTAATTCCTTTTTGGGTAAAGAACCTGTAACTATATTTAAAGAAGGCCCTTTTAGTATGGACGATGAAATGGCTGTGCTGCAATTGCTTAAAAGTTCCGGATTTAAAGACAATACTGTAAAAGCTGTAACAATACTTTGTAGTATAGAAAGCGCCGAAGATGCTGCCCGCGGACTCATAACGGGATTACCTACACTAAATATCATACAGGACAAAATACCACATTTGTTACCGGCTATTATAGAAGCGCTACAAAAGGAATTTATAAGTAAACTGGGAAACCACCCTTTACAAGCATCTCTTAGCGCATGGGAGTTTAGAGCTGTAAAATAATTTTGGTTATAGTTTAATGTAAAAATGCCCTGATTTTAAGGGCATTTTATATATAATTTTCTGTTTCTATTTTTTAAAAACCCTAAAAGTATGTGTTTTACCATTAGTGGTATCTGCGCGAAGCAAATATATACCATTGCTTAGGGCAGCGAGGCTTATATCATTACCTTTAGTTTTAATAACCGACTGACCAATTGAATTAAACATCTCTACACTTTTAAGATCCTGTTCTGTTTGCAGATGTACAATATCTGTAGTTGGGTTAGGATAAAGGCTAATTAGCGTTTTAGCAGCACTATCTACACCGGCAATAATTTCCCTGTTAACATTTACACTGTAGTCTTCGGCCTGGCCACGACCCAGGGTATTACATGGAAGAGCTACACCATTATATTTCTTTGTAACCCTCATTTTTGTAACCCCAAGCAAAGCATCCGCAGGTACAGTAATAGTTCCTGTAACTTCTACTGCATCTGTTCCTGTAGAGTTTACAAGTGCGCCTAAGGTGTAGGTTTCGCCCTGGTCTTCAAAACTATTATTTTTATTCCAGTCTACATAGGCAACTATCTGGTGTGTAAAATTGCCGTTGGTATTCCCTTTTACTGTAAGTGTATATGGCTGGCCTAATGCAACCTGTGCTGTTGCAAGTGCTGTAAAATCTTCCTGTGCAGGCGACACAGATCCTGTTGTAGCTAACGATTCGTTATTAATGCCCGCAAACTGTACTAAAGAAATAGGCTCAACATTATCGGGGAAGTTAATCACGCACGGTGCCTGGTTGGTAATTGTAATGGTGATTTCACTAAATATAGTAGCATCTTCGGCAGATATTGCCCTTACTATCACAGTTCCATCGGCAAAGCCGGCAACAAGGCCATTTTCATTAATGGTGGCAAATTCTGAACCTGAAACTATTTCCCATAGTACCGTCTGGCTTGCTGCTGCAGGAGCTACAGTGGCAGATAATTGCAACGTTCCCTGGTTATAAGTTATATCTGTTACATCGCCAAGAGCACTAATACTAACAGCCTCCGCAATGTTTGTTACTGTGTAGTAAATCTGCATGTTTGGGCGGTTTTTATAATTTCCCCCTGTATGATGGTTTAATAATAAATTTTCGGTTATAGGCACTGTATTTATAGGCCATGCACCTATCATATAGTCAGTTAAACCGTTAGTGTATTGCCATATTACCCATGTACTAAAGGGTGCAGTTTGCCCGTTTTGATACATTACTGTGGCAATTTCAAGTGATTGTCCGTCATAAGTAAATGGTGCGTCAAAGTTAAAATCAACCCATCCCGTGGCAGCAGGAAGCTGGTAGTCTGTATTATCCATTAACTGGGTATGTGTACTTTCTATAGTACCAAGTGTGGTTTCCATACTTAGGGGGGCAACAGTCTCAGAGTTTGCCGCTAATACTCTTACCCTTGTATCCGGATAAGTACCGTCATTAGTTGCCGCGTTAACCTTATCAAAAGCTACACCGGTAATGCTTGCTCCCTCAGGTATACCTGCAGTTTCCATTTCCTCTGCTGTAAAAAGCATATTAGCTACAGATCCATTTCTTTGTACAATACCGGCATACATTATAGGTCCGTAAGATGAACCAAAAAATGCATCTGCATTAGCGCCGTTACCTATTTGTGTAGTAAGGGTAGATGTTAATGCTCTTGTTGTAATAGTTTGGGTTGCCCAGTCGCTGTAAACTGTGGCACTACAATGGGCGCGAAGCGTTAGTGTATATTCTGTTTCTGCAGTAAGGTTCCGGATTAGCAATGATGGTGTTTGAACTGATCCTGACTGGACAGCTACATTGCTTCCGGCTACTTTAATTTCCCAATCGTAGCCAAAGGCTGGTGGAGTAGGTGCTGCATCCCAAATAAGCGATGTGTGTGCAATACCGGTACCCGGTACAATAATGTTTTGTGGTGTAGTGCAATTTTCCTGCGCGTATGCAGTACTAATAAATAAGAATGACGAAAGCAGGGTTGCTTTGCCAAATTGGAACTTTAGTCCCGTCCTGTTGTAAATGTGTAACATAGCAAGTGTTTGTTAAAATTTGTTTGTCGATTTTTAGTTTAGTAACAAAGGGGTTTAAATTTGTTATGTTTATCATTCCAACCCTTTGTTTGGTTATTATTAATAATTAGTCTAAATAATAGTAATTACTTTTGCGCAAAAATCTGCAACAATATATAAAATGTTGTGTTCCTGACGGATTTTTATTTAAGCTAAACGGATTTTTTTTTTTGACAATGAAAACAGCTACAATTTTAGATGAAATAGTATGTAAAACAAATCTTTACGCAGATACTGGAAACCTTAAGGAAGTTATAGAGAAAGAGGCTTTTTTTTCTTATGATTTTAGAGAAACATCATTTAAAAAAATTGAGTTCGGGGGGGTAAGGCTATTGTACAGCAATCTTAAGTTTAAAAAACTATTGCCGGTAAAAATGCTTAATAAAGATCCGTATATAGAGATGTTTTTTTCGTTGTCAGGCAGCAGGGACATTTTTTTTACACAAAGCAACCTGCGTAGTGCTATAGCACAAGGTTACCATAATATTTTTTTTATACCCGATACCGAATTTTTTATTGAACCATCTGTTATTGAAACCGAAAATAGATCGCTGCAAATACAGTTTACACGGGAGTACTTTAAAAGGCTAATGCCTAATGGGCACCCGCTCTTTAAATCATTTACAGATAAGGTTAATAACTTTGAACTCTCTGTATTATGCAATGCTGACTTACCTATTACTAACGAAATGTTTAATGTACTTAATGACATTTTGCATTGCGAAAAAGAGGGTATTATAAAACAGCTTTATATTGAAACTAATGTGCTTAAACTATTACAATTGCAGTTTGAACAGTATGAAACCACTTTTGTAAAAAAGAGCATTGGCACTGTAAAAGAATATGATGTAGATAAACTGCATTATGCCAGGCAGCTTTTAGAACAAAATATTACGACCCCATACTCTTTAACAGAACTTGCCAGGATAACGGGACTAAATGATTTTAAGCTTAAAAAAGGTTTTAAAGAGCTTTTTGGCAATACTGTTTTTGGCTACCTGCACGAGCTGCGTATGGAAAAAGCTAAAGAAATGCTGTATAGCAACAGGATAAGTATAACAGAAATATCTGAGTATTGCGGTTATACCTATGTACAGTCTTTTACTAAAGCTTTTAAACAGGCATACGGCAACACTCCAGAAAAATTTAGGCAGCAGTACATACAGGCTAAAGTTTAAATTTTATAAGTGTTGCCTGTTTAGCTTTTATCATTTAAGATATTATTTACACTCCACTTATAATCAGGCAATGCCGAAAGCAGCAACGCAGCTGCACTGCCTGTAAATACAGAATAGCTGAAAGGCGCACGTAATCCGGCAAAAAACAGCATGCTAAGGGCAAATATAAGCAGAAGTAAAAAACTACCATAAGCAGCCAATTTAGTTTTGTAGCCTGCAATGAGCATAATGCCAAATGCAAATTCGAATATAGTAGCTGCGATTCCCCATATATTTGAAAGGGGTTTACTTAAATAGGGCATAAGTGTATTAGTATAATTAACAAAATTATCCCAGTTTCCCCAGGCTACACCTGCTGTTCCCGGCGCGCCTGTAAAACCAAGGCGGTCTAAAACCGGCAATAAAAAACTAATGCCTAAGGCAAGCCTTACATAAATTTGGGCAATATTTAATGTCTTTTCCATAATGGTGGTATGTTAGGGTAAATTATTTTAATACAAATTTAAATCTACTTCGAGCTGAGTGCTTTTTGCTATACGGTTCCAGCCATTTATGGCAACAATTGCTAAAATAAGTTGTGCTATATATACTTTATCAAATAAGGCCGCCGCTGCATTATATGTTTTATTGCTTAACCCATTTTTACTTATAAGAGTAATTTCCTCGGTCATGGCTAATATAATTTTTTCTTCGGGAGTAAACATATCAGTTTCCTGCCATGCATTAAGCAGGAAAATTCGTTGCGCTGTCTCACCAATATTTAAGGCCTCTTTAGTGTGCTTATCTATACAAAACGCACAACTATTAATTTGCGATGCCCTGATTTTTAAAAGATAAAGTTGCTTTTTGGGTACTTTTGCAGTTTGTAAATACGTTTCCAGGCCCAGCATTTCGTTGTAAGCCGCAGGTTCTGTTTCCTGTATGTTTATTCTTGTTTCCAATATCGTATGGTTTTAATTTTGGACTAAATTAAAACAGGTAACTGCTATGAAAACTTAAACTGGTTTAAGAAACGCTGCGCTTTCTTATTTCGCTAAGATACTCTGGCGTGAAGCCCAAAAAAGAAGCAATCAGGTATTGTGGTATACGGTTTATAAACTCCGGGTAAGCCTTATAAAAATGAAAATAAAGCTCTTCCTTAGAAAAATCATTAAAGTATTTTGCCTTAAGCTGGGAGGCTGCATAAGCCTTTTGGTATATTATCCTAAAATAGCTTTCTACACAGGGCAATAACTTATAAAGCTTTTCTAATGATGAATACTCGATTGCTAAAATCTCTGACTGCTCTATAGCCTGAATATAAAAACTTGCAGGCTGGCCCGACTGAAATGCTATATAATCTGACAGCCACCAGTTTTCTAAAGCAAATTGTGTGGTGTTTTCTACACCTTTGTCATTAATATAATACATTCTTAAACACCCTTTAACTACAAAATAATTGTAATTGCAGGCTTGCCCTTCCTGTAGTAATATCTCCTTTTTTTTTAGTTTAACTTCTTTAAAATAATCAGGCGCAATAGTTACCAGTCTGGTATCTATAGTTACTAAAGTTGTAATATGGCTAATTAATTTTTCGAGCATTATAGATAATAGGTTACTAATAGTAAGGCCTGCAATTTACTGCAAGCCTTATGATATTTTTATTTAAAAATTTATTTACCGTCTTTATCTACCACAGGGCGGTTAGCACGGTTAGCAAGCTCCCATGCGGTAACAAAGGCAAGCTGTGCACGCTTTGTTAACAGGTTAAATTCTATTTTACTAACCTCGTCTGTTGCTTTATGGTAATCGTCGTGTACACCATTAAAGTAAAAAATAATAGGGATACCTTTTTTAGCAAAGTTATAATGGTCGCTCCTAAAGTAAAACTGGTTAGGGTCGTTCCTGTCGTTAAAAGTATAGTCAAGTGCCAGGTGGGTATATTTTTTATTTGCCTCTTCGTTTATGTTATGTAAATCGGTACTCAATCGGTCAGATCCTATAACATATACATAATTGCCATCAGCTTTATGGGCATCATCCCTGCGGCCTATCATATCAATATTAAGGTCGGCAATGGTACTGTCTATAGGGAAAAGCGGATTTTCTGAATAGTAGCGCGAACCATGCAAACCATGCTCTTCGCCGGTTACGTGCAAAAATAGTATAGAACGTTTAGGGCCGTAGCCCTCTTTCTTAGCCTGCATAAAGGCCTGTGCAATTTCTAATAATGCTACTGTCCCCGATCCATCATCATCAGCACCATTATATACTTCTCCGTTTTTCATGCCCACATGGTCATAGTGCGCTGATATTACCAAAACTTCGTTTGGTTTTTCAGATCCTTCTATATATGCCCAGATGTTTTCAGAATCCGGCAGTTTAGGGCTAAAATTACGCGCCATAAATGCCGATGGTACTTTCTGGTAAAAATCGGTGGCACCCTTAGGAAAAGATATTCCATTGGCCTCATATTGGCTTATAAGGTATTTGCCCGCCTTTTTTTGCCCTTCAGATCCTGTATTACGGCCTTCCATTTCGTCAGATGCTACAATGGTAAGGTGTTTTTTCAGGTCTGCTTCTGTTATGGTATTCATGTACCTGGCAACATCTGCCTTAGCATAATCTTTTTTTGCATTTTTACCCGCCCCGCATGCAATTAGCAGAGCAAGCGCAGACATAGATATTATCGATCTTTTTATCATAGATGATGAAGTTATTAAGTATAAAAATAGAAATAATATTGATACAAAAAGCCAAACGTAAGTCTGGCTTTTAGAAGTTGTTTAAATAGCGATAACCAAATTACTTAACAACAAAAATTTCATTTAAAAAATCCATGAAATAAGTCCAGGAGCGTTTGTCGGCTTTTTCATTATAAGCAGCACCTTTGCTATTATCGTTACCGGCTTCCTTTTCTGTAAATGCATGCACAGCGTTAGAAAGGTAAACCATTTGCCAGTCGGCTTTCGCAGCTTTCATCTCGGTAATAAAACCATCAATTTCTTTTTGTGGTACATAAGGGTCATCTGCGCCATGAAGTACCAGCACTTTAGGTTGTATAGCACTATTAATCCTCGATGCTTCTTTGCCCAAGCCACCATGAAAACTAACAACTCCTTTTACGTTCAGGCCTGCACGTGCAGCCTCAAGAGCACCTGTACCTCCAAAACAGTACCCTATAACCACTATGTTATTAGCATTGGCACCACTTTTTATCAAAGCTTCCAGCGCGGCTGAAATACGTTTTTGGTACGCTTCAGGGTTGCCTTTATAGTAGCCGGCCTGCTGTCCTGCTTCCTGCGTGCTTTTAGGATATTTACCTTCGCCATAAATATCAGCTACAAAAGTATGGTATCCCAGTTTAGAAAGTTCTGCAGCTACCTCTTTACTATGTGTATTAATACCCATCCAGGCGGGTAATATAAGTATTCCCGGCTTGTTTTTTAGAGCCTTTGCAGGTGTGGCTGCAAAGCCACTAAGTTTTTGTCCTCCCTCGGTATAGGCAACAGGTTTAAGCTGTGCCTGTAATTGTGTAGCCATAAGGATTAATGTAAATGCAATTAGTTTTTTCATTTAGGTATTTGTTTATGTAAATATAAAAAAAGCTTTTATACCAATGGTATAAAAGCTCCCCCGTAAAGTTAAGATTATCGTTGACAATTAACTGTGTTGCAGCTCGTGTTTGCCCTCTTTAATTTCTTCTACCATCTTTTTATTAAAGGCTGGCAAATCTTCAGGGGTACGGCTGGTTACAAAACCATTATCTACAACGACCTCCTGGTCACTCCACAATGCACCTGCATTAATTAAGTCCTGTTTTATAGATGGGTACGAGGTTAATTTCCTGCCATCTACAACACCGGCATTGATTAGTGTTTGCGGGCCGTGACAAATTGCGGCTACAGGCTTTTTTTCGTCAAAAAATGACTTTACAAATTTTAAAGCCTTTTCATTTGTTCTAAGTTTATCGGGGTTTATAACGCCGCCCGGTAATACAAGAGCGTGGTATTGCGAAGACGATACTTCTCCTAATACCTTATCTACTTTATATTCCGGACCCCAGTCGGTTTCTGCCCATGATTTTATCGTTCCACCTTCTGGGCTTACAATTTCGGCGGTCCAGCCCTGTGCTTCTAAAAACTCTTTTGGCGATTTAAGTTCGCTTTCTTCAAATCCGTTGGTTGCCAGTATGGCTATCCTTTTGCTCATAATAGTATGTTTTAGATTACATAAATTGATTAGTATAAAATTACTCCATCGCGCCGGGGTCAACCTGTAATACTCTATTAAAGTTGTGCTAATGTTTGTTAACGAGAACTTTAACAGCTTTAAAATGCTTTAATTTTATAACGATAATTCTTATATAAATCATGAAAGAGATTTTTGATTGGAACCGCCTGCTGTTTAACGACCTGCCCATACAATTTTTGTTTGAAGTAGTTTTCAGGACTGTAATAATGTTTCTTGTAGTGCTTGTAACCTTACGTTTTACAGGAAAACGCGGGGTAAAACAGCTTTCGGTTTTCGAAGTTGTCATTGTAATATCGTTAGGCTCTGCTGCGGGCGACCCTATGTTTTATGAAGATGTGGGCCTTGTACCCGCTATAGCTGTTTTTCTCGTTATAATAATGATGTACCGCTGTGTAACGTGGTTCTTGGGGAAAAGCAAACGGTTTGAGAATTTTATGGAAGGTAAAGTAGAATGTATTATTGAAGACGGTCAATTCTCGATACAAAGTTTTGAACGCGAGGATCTTGCCCAGGACGAATTTTTTGCCGAAATGCGATTGAGGTCGATAGAACATTTGGGGCAGATAAAAAATGCCTACATGGAAACCAATGGTGCTATAAGCCTTTATTTTTATAAAGATGAAGATGTAAAATATGGCTTGCCCATACGGCCACAACTTTTTAACCTTAAAAGCACTACAATACAAAAATCAGGTATTTATGCCTGTACATTTTGTGCCAATACACAAAAGCTTGAACCCACTACCGGTACCTGCACAGTTTGTAACCGTAGCGAATGGGTGCTTGCAATAAATAGTAAACGGATAGTATAAAAAAAACCGGATTGCCTAAACAATCCGGTTTCACATATTTAACTGACTAACTCAAATATATAATTCTTAATTTCTTCTTCCGGCAGCACCTGCACTCCTTGATGCTGCAGGGGCAACCTGTCTCTGTTGTTGCTGAACTGCCGGCTGCATAGCCCTTGAAGGAGCTGATACGGGCATGCTTCTCACAGCTGGAGTATTTTGTGCAGGCATACTCCTAATGGGCGAAGTAGTTGCTCTTACCGATGTGTTATTCTGCTGCTGTGCAGGGGTACTTCTAACACTATTATTTGCTCTTTGAGGCATAGTTGGTGTGCTTCTTGGCAGCTCAGATGAATTTCCCTGAAACCTGGTTGAACCACTGTTATCATTTGCAGGTGTCCTTACTGTAGCAGATTCATTAGCAGAAGATCGTACACTCTGATTACTATTCCTTACAGTATTACGGGCTCCGTTAGCCGGGGTTAAGCTATTGCTACTTCTTATGCTGCCGTTATTTCTTATACTGGTGTCGCTGTTAGCTGTACTTTTTATTGATGTGCGTCCGGCTCCATTAGGGTTAATACCACGTCTAGCACTTCTCGTTCCGGCAGTAGTACTCCTTGTTTGCTCCAGTTGGTACCTGTTAGTTACATTTGCATTTCTGCTTGTAAAAGACTGGTTAGGGTGTTGTCTTGCATAAGCATTAGCACTACGGGTTGCATACAGGTTTTGCGCACGGTTGCTCCTTCCTGTATTTACATAATGGTAACTATTATTATAGTTTATATGGTTGTGTACATGGTACCTGTAGCGGTAAGGAGTGTAAGGAGCCCAGTAGTTATAGTAAGTAGGGTAGTAACCATAGTACCATGGTGAATAATAAGGACGGTAGCTGCTTACCCAAAACACGTTAAACATAGCTGGCTGTGTAACATATACAGGCTCATATATATAATTATTACCATATATATAGCTGTCTCCCACTACCTGCACAGTCACATTATTGTTTCTGTCGCGTTCCACCTCTATGGTTGCAACATCCTGGTACGTATCTACGCCAAGTACACTTTGCAGAATGATTACGTGTGTATTTTTTTCTGTAACTTCTATAACCCTAAGATAATCTACCTTATTGTCGCCATTAAGGTCCAGGTTAGATATTTGCGCATCCGGGTCGTTAAGCCTGTGCTCAAAATCTTCAAGGTCGCGCGAATCTCCAAATATAGAAGCAACAGCCTGCAGGTCCAGGTTATCGCTTATATCGCTGTTATTAGCCCTTACGGTAGTTACATCCTGGGCAAATATTTCCCCCACAAATAGTAAAGAAAATAAGACTGTATTTATTATTTTAGTTTTCATAATCAAAGTAAAGTTTGGTGCACTAAGTGTTGTTTTCGTTGTTGATGTTTAACAATATCCAATTACTGTGCCAATAATTATTTTGTACTTTTACATTTATTACAGCCCTTGTAAAACCTGGGGTTTCGCAAAAAAAAACTTCAATGGAAATAAGAAAAGCATCGCTTACAGATTATAAAACTATTTATGATATTGCCATCCCCGTGTGGAATGCTACCTATAAAACTGTCCTTACACAGGAACAGATGGATTATATGTTGAAACTATTTTATAGTGAAGAAGCTTTTACAGAGCAGGTATCTGTTAAAGGGCACCAGTTTGTACTGGCTGTAGAGGGCTCAGAATATTTAGGCTTTGCATCGTATGAGGTTAATTACCAGAGTGAAACAACAAAATTGCATAAGCTGTACGTGTTGCCACAGGCACATGGCAAAGGTGTAGGTAAGGCATTGGTAGCCGTTGTAGAAAATGCTGCCCGAAAAAGCATTAATGATAAACTACTACTTAATGTAAACCGATATAACCCTGCCGTTCATTTTTACCTGAAATCTGGTTTTGAGAACAAGGGCGAGGATGATGTAGATATTGGTAACGGCTACCTCATGGAAGATTACCTTATGGTAAAACAGCTTTAATACAAATTATGTAAAAGTTTATCATTTCGTTTGGTATTTATTATCAGGACTATAACAGTAATTTGAAATTGAGATGGGTACTTTTGGGTAACACTAATTTTAAAATTCAGTATCATGATAGTACAAATTCCCGACGTTCCTAATAATATGGTGGGCTTTCGTGCCGATGGCGAAGTTACCAAAGAAGATTTTGAACTTGTAAAAGAAGAAGTAGCCCAACTGGTTGAAAAAACAGGCAAGCTTAACTACCTGCTTTTCCTGGACAACTCTCCTAAAGATTTTACGCTTGGCGCCTGGCTTCAGGATGCACTGCTTGGTATTAGTAATATTACCAAGTGGAACCGTGCGGCCATCATATCCGATTCTGAAGCGGTTATTAAATTCACGGATGTATTTAGCAAACTTATGCCCGGCGAATTTAGGGGCTACCCTAAAACGGAGTATGCCAAAGCCGTAAACTGGGTTTCAGAACAATCCGAAGTATAACTCCACCACTAAAAACATACAATCAACAACTTAAAATAAACATTATGGGAAATTATAAAGATCTATACAGCGACGAAGCTATTGCTAAAATTAAAGAGCTGGCAAAAGACATAAAAGTGTGCATGTTTTGCACAGAACTATCTGTAAGGCCAATACCAACAAGGCCAATGAGCCTGCAGGATATTGACGAGGAAGACAACTTGTGGTTTATAAGCTCGGCTACCAGCAACAAAAATTTTGAAATTGAGCAGGACAACGACGTGCAGTTGATATTTGCCAAAAACTCAGATTATCACTTCCTTTCAGTTTTCGGTACGGCGGTTATTTATAAAGACAAAGCGCATATAGAAGATGTATGGTCGCCAATTGCAAGTGCATGGTTTGAGGAAGGTAAAGAAGATCCGGATGTTACGGTAATTAAAGTGTCTCCTTCTGAGGCTTATTACTGGGATACCAAAGACAGTAAAATGGTTAGCTTCTTAAAAATTGCAGCCAATGCGATAACGGGTAAGCCCGGCGATGATGGTGGAGTAGAGGGCAGTATAATAATATAACTCACCCCGGCATATATTGAAAAACTCCTATTGGGAGTTTTTTTTTAAATGATTTGCTATTCACAATGTTAACCCAATTGGTAATAAATTGGCTTCAGCAGTAATTACCTTTATAAAAACAAACAATATATTATGTCAGGAAAAAAAGAGTTTGGCGTGTGGATGGATTCTCATCATGCAACCGTAGTGGGCAGGGAAAATGTAATCGAAGGAGATTTTATAGTATTAGGCCAGATAGAAAACAAAGGTGCACTGCCTAATAGCAGCGAGAAATCGTTTAATAACGATGAGATTGGGCATACACAAAAGTTCTTTAAAGAAATTGCAGCGCTTATGCAAAACGTAGATGTTATACACGTTACAGGTACGGGCGATGCACAGGAGCAATTTATTAAATTTTTAGCCGAAACGCCCCAGTATAAAAATGCAAAGGCCGATGAAAGCACATCGAACAAAATGAGCGATGAAAAGTTTATAGAGATGATAGCATCCCACTACAACTAATCCAAATTTTAAATTACTATATAACCGCCTTAGCAACAGGGCGGTTTTTTTGGTTTAACGGCAATTATTTTACTACTTTTATAATTGTTAAAACCATCTATTATGAAAAAAATATTTACTCTTTTAATTTTATTGTTTACCATTTTCTCTCATGCGCAGGAAATAGCAACAGACAGCATCGGTAACAAGATAAATATTATTTCCGTAGATGCCAACAGTATTATTGCGATGGCTAAAAAATCAGGTAAAAAGAATACATTATTCTATACATTCGGAATATGGTGCGAACCCTGCCGGTTGCATTTGCCCGATGCTGTAAAACTGGCGAAAGAACATGACCTTAATTTTTATGTACTTTTGGTAGATAGTAAAGAAAAAGAAGACCGCATAATGATGGCGGTAAGCTTTATTAAGGAAATTGATAAAGATGTAAAGATTGCCATACTAAGCGATGAGGTGTATGGTACAAATGTTAAAAAACGAAACAGGAAATTTGTAACCGAGATCACGCCGCCACAATTTGAGAACATCGACGATTTTTCGAAGTATATTCTGCTGGACAATACAGGGAAAGTTGTTATGGTAACCAACTATAAAGATAATGATAGCGACTGGCGGGATGATAAAAAAATGGTAGAAAAAAAGATTGTGCCTTTGTTATAGCTTATTAACTTGCATTTTCATCTACCTCAAAAATCCCGAATACATTATTATCAGTATCAATAAAATAACCCTGCCAGCACCGGCCCAGTACAGCAAATTTTGACATTGCTACCTGTCCGCCATTGTTTAAAATGATTTGCGCAGTTATATCAAAGCTTTCTACTTGTATAGAGCACGTAAAAGCATTGGTACCAAACTCCATAGGTGGGGTTTTCATGGGGCGTTTAAGTATACCTCCATACATAGTGGTAGTTTCTATTCGGTAGTATTCAATAGGGAAACTTTCTTCTTTAACAAAATTCCACCCAAAAACCGCCTTGTAAAATGCTACAGCCTTTGGTACATCAGTCGCCTGGATCTCGAAGTATGCAATTGTGTTCATAGCTCCAATTTTTAGTTACTATGTTTTTAATGACAGGGTATTACGATCTCCTTAGCCCACATTTTAAATCTACGATCTTGCAAACTTTTTCTTTGCTAAGGTCTAAATTGACAGGCTCACATTTATTAAGTGGGGTGTTACAGCCTTTAATGGTGTTATCTGTAAACGACTGTACATCTAATACATTAAATGTTTTGTTATAAATCTTCATTTCGAGCGCATCAACATCTATAATTGCCAGTTGTTGTACGGTACCTACAAATATTTTACGTTTCCATAAAGGGAGTGCTACACGAGAGCCATTAGGCTCCCATACAGGAGGGCCACCACACCAGCCACCAAGCTTTATGCTTTTTCCGTTAGGAAATTCCAGAAAGCACTGCCCGTTAAGCGGGGCACCAATAGCCATTTCTTCTAAATCAATATAGGATATTGTATGCGAATTATCGGGTGACGGATAATCAGATTCAAAATTCCACGGATCTACTTTTGTATTACTCATAGCAGTTAAACCTTCTCCCGGAAGTACTTTAATTTTTATGTTCTCAATTTCACAGCCTACAAAATTACACAATTTAGGCTTCTCATTTTCATATACAATAGTTAATTTATTAACGTATAGTTAACATGGCGAGTTTATTGGATCGCATTAACTTTTATATACAATGCTTATAATCAATCTGCCAATTTTACAAACCTGCCGCTACCACATTGTATATGTAAGTTAACCCTCATCGTAAAATAATATACATTCTCTACAACTTTGGTAATATCATAGTACCAACCTTGTTTAATGAGCATTTTTTGAAAATCAGTAAATTTTGATTCGTCAATTTTTTCTTTTGACTTTAATGTATAATGACATTTTCCCAGTTGAATTAATTCATATTCGTCGACAACGTTATTATTCATAAAAAAAACACTTTTATCTTGCAATTTAAACGTAGAGACGGAATTAGGGTTATTAGCAACATCGAATTCTACCCTGTAATTTCCGTTTTCGAGCATCGAACAATTTTGTGCCGACACATAATTCAAGCTGCTAAATAAAAGGAAGATTGAGGTATAAATTCTCATCATATTTTTTAGGCACATTACTTCATTTAAAATTTTTCAGGGTCAATAAGGCTGTTTATAATAATGTAAGAAATTAACCTAAACCTTCTCCTGCAACGCTTTAATTTCATCCCTCAATTTCGCAGCCTGTAAAAAGTCAAGTTCTTTCGCGGCCTTTTCCATGTTCTTGCGCTTGTCGCGGATAATTTTCTCTATATCGCCTTTTGCCATATAAGTAACATCCGGTTCGGCGGCAATTTTAGGGGCATGCTCCAGCTTGTAAGCATTGCTTTTACCAAGGGTATTTTTTTCAATTTTTTTGCTAAGCCCCATAGGTACTTTGCCGTGCAACGTATTGTATTCCATTTGCTTTTCGCGCTTGTAGTTGGTCTCATCTATAGTGCGCTGCATACTGTCGGTAATTTTATCAGCATACATAATAGCCTTGCCGTTTACATTACGGGCAGCACGGCCCACAGTTTGTGTAAGCGAACGGTTACTGCGCAAAAAGCCCTCTTTATCGGCATCCAGTATTGCTACTAACGATACTTCAGGTAAATCCAGTCCCTCCCTAAGTAAGTTTACGCCTATAAGTACATCGAATATCCCTTTACGCAAATCCTGCATAATTTCTACACGCTCAAGCGTATCTACCTCACTGTGAATGTAGCGGCAGCGAATGGAAAGTTTATCAAGATATTTGGCAAGCTCTTCGGCCATACGTTTGGTAAGGGTAGTAACAAGCACACGCTCATCTACCTCTACACGCTGGTGAATTTCCTCTATAAGGTCGTCTATCTGGTTAAGGCTTGGGCGAATTTCTATAATCGGGTCCAGCAACCCCGTAGGGCGGATGATCTGCTCGGTGTAAATACCGCCGCTCTTCTGCATTTCATAATCAGCAGGGGTGGCACTCACATAAACCACCTGGTTTTGCATGGCCTCAAACTCTTCAAACTTAAGCGGGCGGTTATCCATTGCAGCCGGCAACCTGAAACCATACTCTACAAGGTTCTCCTTGCGCGAACGGTCGCCGCCATACATGGCATGCACCTGGCTCACGGTAACATGGCTTTCGTCTATTACCATTAAAAAGTCTTTCGGGAAATAATCCAGTAAACAGAAAGGGCGTGTGCCCGGCAGCCTGCGGTCAAGATATCTCGAATAGTTCTCGATACCCGAACAGTAACCAAGTTCCCGAATCATTTCAAGGTCAAAATTAGTACGCTCTTCAAGACGTTTGGCCTCAAGGTGTTTGCCAATTTCTTTAAAATAATCTACCTGCTTAACAAGGTCCTGCTGAATTTCCCATATAGCACCGTTAAGCACATCGGGACTGGTAACAAACATGTTGGCAGGGTAAATATTCAGCTTATTATATTTCTCTATAACCTGCGATGTCTTTTTATCAAAGGCCTCAATTTCTTCTATCTCATCTCCAAAAAAGTGGATTCGGAATGGTTCATCCCCATAACTTGGGAAAACTTCTACGGTATCGCCCTTAATACGGAACGACCCCGGGGTAAAATCCATCTCGGTACGAGAGTAAAGGCTTTGTACCAACTGGTGCAACAGCTTGGTGCGTGATATTGCCTGCCCGTTATGTATAGACACCACATTTTTTTGGAACTCGACCGGGTTACCAATACCGTACAGGCATGAAACCGATGCTACCACAATAATATCGCGGCGGCCGGAGAGTAGGGAAGAGGTAGTGTGAAGGCGCATTTTTTCGAGCTCTTCGTTTATCGAAAGGTCTTTTTCTATATACGTTCCGCTTACGGGTATGTAAGCTTCCGGCTGGTAGTAGTCATAGTATGATACAAAATACTCAACCGCATTTTCAGGAAAAAATTGTTTAAACTCGCTGTACAGCTGTGCCGCCAGCGTTTTGTTGTGGGCAAGCACCAGCGTAGGTTTTTCTACATTGGCAATAACATTAGCCATTGTAAACGTTTTACCAGATCCTGTTACGCCAAGCAGTGTCTGGAACGGTTCGCCACTCTCTATACCCACGGTTAATTGTTTAATCGCCTCGGGCTGGTCGCCTGTAGGCTTATAATCCGATACAACCTTAAATTTCATTCTATTAGCTTTTAGTACAAAGATACGGAATAGTTTCTGTCATTGTGAGCGCAGCGCAGCGGAGTCGAAGAATCTCCTGACTCTAATTCGCGTACAATTAATAACTAATCTTTGTTATTAGATAACGCAATTAAAACAACAACTATGCCCAAAATGCATTTATTAAGGAGCGACTGGCAAGCGTATTTTAGCCATCCTTATTCCTGCTTTCGCCTTTATCTCTCCGCTTTGCTACGAGGATACCGGCTCAATCAGGGCTATTTAGTTTGCGTCCCGATAACCTGCAAGGTCTCGAAGACCTTGTAGGTTTAAAAATAATGCAATCTGAAACTTAGTTATTGTATCGGTGAAACCTACAAGGTTTTAAAAACCTTGCAGGAGTTGATGTAACTAAAAAATAAAAAAAGCTCCGGAGAAACAGCAATTAATTACCGTTATTCCGAAGCTTTAAAATATAATTATATAAGTTATCGCAATTGCGCCCCTGTTTGTGTTTCTAGGTTTTGCCTAATCTTGCCCATAATTTTGTCTATTTGTTCATCGGTTAGTGTTTTAGTACTGTCCTGTAGCAGGAAGCTTACCGCATACGATTTTTTGCCTTCGGGCAGATTTTCGCCTTCATAAACGTCAAACAGGCTGATGTCTTTAAGCAATGTCTTTTCTGTTTGGCGTGCAATAGCATAAATACTGTCAAAAGTAACCGCGTTATCTACCAGTAACGCAAGGTCCCGACGTACCTCCGGAAATTTAGAAATATCGGTATATTTAATTTTACCGGTTACCAGTTTAGTTATTGCAGCCCAGTTAAAATCGGCAAATAAAACCTCCTGCTTAATATCAAAATGTTTAAGCACCTGTTTTTTAACAGTACCAAATTCTACTATAATATCGTTGCCTATTGCTAAAACGCTACCCTCTGCAAACACATCATTTTCTAACGGTTGCGTTTGTAATTTATTAAAGCCAAGGCGGCCTAATATCATGGTAATATAACCTTTAAACATAAAGAAATCGCTGCCCTTTTGCGGCTGAGCCCAGCTTTCCTGCTGGCGGTTACCTGTTACTGTTAGTGTAAGGTGCTTTTTCTCTTCATAACTGCCGGCTATTTTGTGGTAGCTCTTGCCAAACTCAAATAATTTAAGGTCGGCACGGCGGCGGTTAATATTAAATGAAACGGCCTCAAGCGCACTAAACAATAATGACTGCCTCATTACAGAAAGGTCGTTGCTTAGCGGGTTTAGCATAAGGACATTGTACTCTTCCTTAAGATTTTCAGACAGTTTAATATAATCGGGAGTGGTAAGCGAGTTAGCCATCATTTCGTTAAAGCTAAGCGCAGTAAGCTGGCCTGCCACAACATTCTGAAGTTTATAATCTTCAGTACGCGACGAGTTAGATATCGATGCGTTTATTTTTTGTGTAAATGTAATGTTGTTGTAGCCAAACACACGAAGTATCTCTTCTATAACGTCTATCTCGCGGGTAACATCTACACGGTAAGATGGGATAACAAGCCCAAGCCCTTTCTCTGACATTGAGGTTATCTTGATGTCCAGAGATACCAGTATTTTCTTGATATTTTCTTTAGACAATTCCTGCCCAATGGTACGTGTAACGGTATCAAAATTTACGAATACTGAGAAATCTTCTATTTTTTTAGGGTAAATATCCTCCGGGTCGCAGGTAATTTCGCCGCCGGCAGTTTCCTGTATTAGCAGGGCAGCACGTTTAAGTGCATATGGTGTAATAGTTGGGTCAATGCCCCGCTCAAAACGAAATGAAGCATCGGTGCTTATACCGTGGCGTTTTGCTGTTTTACGTATAGCTACCGGGTTAAAGTAAGCACTTTCTAAAAATATAGTAGCAGTACTGTTAGTAACCCCCGATTTTTTACCACCCATTACACCGGCAATAGCCATAGGGCCATTCTCGTCGCAAATTACAAGGTCTTCCTCGTGCAGTGTACGTTCTACATCGTCCAGCGTAACAAATTTTGTTCCTGCTATGGCTGTTTTAATAAGAACTTTGTTGCCTTTTATTTTTGCAGCATCAAAGGCATGCAGGGGTTGCCCTAACTCATGCAATACATAATTAGTAACGTCTACCACATTGTTTTTTGGCGTAAGCCCAATAGCTTTAAGCCTGTTTTGCAGCCATGCCGGAGATGCTTTAACCGTTATGCCCGATATGGTTACACCACAATAGCGTGGTGCACGTTTACTGTCTTCCAGTTTTATATCTATTTTAAGGGTACGTTTATCTACCCTAAAGTTACTAACCGATGGTGTAATGAGCTCTGTATGAACATTCTTTTGGTTTAACCCGGCCTTAAGGTCGCGGGCTACACCAAGGTGGCTCATAGCATCGGCGCGATTAGGTGTAAGGCCTATTTCAAATACCTCATCGGTAACAATATCAAATATTTTTGCTGCAGGAGTACCTGCAACAAGGTCTTCGTGCAATATCATGATGCCATCATGGCTTTCGCCAAGGCCCAGTTCATCTTCGGCACATATCATACCGTGGCTGTCTTCACCACGAATTTTCCCTTTTTTTATCTGGAACGCAGCACCGTCTTTATCATATAGTGTAGTGCCTATAGTTGCCACAGCCACTTTTTGACCGGCAGCCACATTTGGCGCGCCGCACACTATTTGTACAGGTACACCATCGCCAAGGTCTACGGTAGTTATGCGAAGCCTGTCGGCATTAGGGTGCTGTACGCATGTAAGTACATGGCCAATAACCACACCTTCGAGCCCGCCTTTAAGCGACTCAAATTTGTCTACTCCCTCTACTTCAAGGCCAAGATCGGTAAGCAGGGCAGCCGTTTCTTCAGATTTCCAGTCGAGTTTAATAAATTGTTTTAACCAGTTGTAGGATATGCGCATGAGTTAGTCTGTTTTCTTAAAGAATGCAAAGATAACAATTGTAAATAAAATAGATTTAGGATAGCAATTGTTATTTGAAAATAAAATCCCCCGTCTTTTTACAGGCCCGGGGGATTTATGATTTTGTATTAGGTGCTTTTATGCTCAGGTCTTATTTTTTTGCTTTAATAGATATTGCAAATCCTCCACCGGGAGCTACAAATTGTTTAAGGTTAGTTGTAGAGGTAACCTCAACCGTTTTTATCTCATAATTTTGAGGATTTTTATTCCAGCTTGCATCTTTCTTATCAGCATAAATGGTAGCTGTAAACTTTTGCCCTTTTGGTAAAAAACTTAGGTCTACTGTAGCAGTTCTGGAGTTTTCATCGGTTACACTACCCACAAACCATGCTTCTTTACCCTTTGCCTTACGGGCAATGGTTACATAATCTCCGGGTTCTGCTTCAAGCACATAGCTGTTATCCCAATCTGCAGCTACATCTTTAATAAACTGGAAGGCATCCGGAAAACGTTCGTAATTTTCAGGTAGATCGGCAGCCATTTGTAATGGGCTGTACATGGTAACGTAGTAAGCAAGTTGTTTAGCTAATGTAGTGTTTACGCGCTGGTTGCCACCTGTTTTATAATACGTAAGGTCGGTCTGGAAGATACCCGGAGTATAATCCATTGGGCCACCCATAAGCCTTGTAAAAGGAAGTATTGTAGTATGTTCCGGTGCTAAGCCACCCATTGCTTCAAACTCGGTACCGCGTGCAGATTCCTGCGCTATCCAGTTAGGATATGTCCTGTTTAACCCTGTTGGGCGAACTGCTTCGTGGCTGTTTACCATGATTTTATAATCGGCAGCCCTTTCGGCAACGTGAATGTAATGGTTAACCATCCATTGGCCATCGTGGTGCTCTCCACGCGGAATGATCTGGCCTACATAGCCTGTCTTCACCGCATTATAACCGTTGTCCTGCATAAACTGGAAGGCCCTGTCTAACCTGCGCTCATAGTTTGTAGCCGAAGCTGATGTTTCATGGTGCATGATTATCTTAACCCCTTTTGATGCGGCATAAGCGTTAAGCTTTTTCACATTAAAATCCGGGTAAGGTGTTACAAAGTCAAAAACTTCCTCTTTCCAGTTGCCTATCCAATCTTCCCAGCCCACGTTCCAGCCTTCTACAAGTACGGCATCAAAACCATTTTTTGCAGCAAAATCTATGTAGCGCATTACACGCTCGTTAGTAGCGCCGTGTTTACCGTTTGGTGTAAGCTTGCTAAAATCGTCAGTAAGTTTTACGTTATTTTCCTTACCGTATGCCCAGGTGCTTTTCCCTGCAACAAAATATTCCCACCATACACCTATATATTTTACCGGTTTTATCCACGATACATCTTTGTATTTTGTAGGCTCATTAAGGTTCAGGATCAGTTTAGAGGCTAATATATCGGTGGCTTTATCGCTTACTACAATAGTCCTCCACGGTGTTTGCGCATCCGTTTGCATGTAACCATTGTTGCCTACGGCATCGGGGGTTAAATGGCTGCTTAGTTTAAAACCAGGCTCAACATTAAGCGACATTGCCGGATAATTAATAAGCCCTGCTTCATGAATATTGATATACAAACCATCTGCTGATTTCATCATAGATGGCGTTTGTACCGATGGATTAGGGATAGGCTGCTGCGCATTGATCTCTATAGTGGCTTTTTTTTGCAATCCCGGAATTTCTGAGATTTTAGAGGTTGTGTAAGCATACTCATTAGTATCATAATCTCCCGGTATCCAGAATATTTTATGGTCGCCGGCAAGGTTAAATTGGGTGTGCTCATCTTTAATTACAAAGTAGCTAAGATCGGCCTGTTTAGGAAATTCATACCTAAAACCAAGGCCATCATTAAACAAACGGAACCTGATACGAATGTACCTGTTGTTGTTTTTAGCTTGTGCCAGCGTTACTACCAGTTCGTTATAATTATTGCGAATGGTTTTTTCTTCGCCCATTACCGGTTCCCAGGTAGTGTTGCTGGATGCCTGGGTTGAATTTGTAACCGTAAAACCATCCATAAACGAAGCACCTTTGCTAACTTCTACCCCAAGCGTACTCGGTTTAATGACAGCCTTACCCTTGTAGCTTAACTGATACGATGGCACACCCTTAGCATCTAAACTAAACCGGGCAGTAAAGTTCTTATCGGGCGATGTGATGGTTTGTGCCTGAACTACAAATGGAATAATGAAAATAAAAAGCAGCCAGGCTACTTTTTTTGAAAATGATGTTTGGGACATTCGCTTTGGTTTAAAATTCATTTTGTAATAAAAAAAGGTTTTAAATTTAAAGACACTACAAGTTTGGGTGGCAATATCATCTTTTGTCGTAATACTTTCAACAATGCAAATTTAGTAAAACGTTATAGTTAAGGCATAAAAACAACCCCCGAAGATTGGGTTCTCCGGGGGTTGTTTATCAACATACAAGGTTGTAGTAACTATTTACAAGGTTATAGTAGTAATGTATAACACTGGTTTGCTATTTCCAGCTCCTCGTTAGTAGGTATAATGAGCACTTTTACCTTAGTATCGGGCAGGTTAATTTCCCTTATGCCTGGCTTGCGCGTGCTGTTCGCTTCGTTATCTATGGTGATGCCCAAATATTCTAAATTTTCGCACACCAGTTTACGGGTAAGGGCGTCATTTTCGCCCACACCAGCTGTAAATATAATGGCATCTATACCGTTAAGTGCAGCGGCATAAGCGCCTATAAACTTTTTAATACGGTAGGCATACATATCATAAGCCAGTTTGGCATTTTCGTCGCCTTCGTTAATGGCTTTGGTAATATCGCGCATGTCGCTATAGCCGGTAAGGCCAAACATACCACTGCGTTTGTTTAACAGGTTACTTACCCGTTCTATATCATACCCTAAAGTATTTACCAGATAGAATATTATTGTAGGGTCAATATCTCCTGTACGCGTACCCATGATAAGCCCGCTAAGGGGGCCAAACCCCATACTGGTATCTATACTACGTCCGTCTTTAATGGCTGTAATACTACAACCGTTGCCTAAATGTATGGAAATGAGTTTGGTATCGGTCTTGCCCAGGTATTCATTAGCTTGTTCTGACACATACTTGTGGCTGGTACCGTGAAACCCATAACTTCTTATATTATAATCGGTATAATAAGAGTTGGGAAGTGCAAAACGGTATGCCTGCGGAGGCATTGTCTGATGGAAAGCCGTATCAAAAACCGCTACCTGCGTGGCATTGTTAAATATCTTTTCGGCTACTTCTATTCCACGGTAACCCGATGGGTTGTGCAGCGGTGCTAACTGAAAGGTCTTTTTTAATTCTTCTTTTACTTCCGGAGTAATGATGGTAGTGGTTGAGAAAAACTCTCCACCATGAACAATACGGTGGCCTACAGCTGTAATCTCGGCAGTATCTTTTATAACGCCAAATTCAGGGTTGGTAAGCAGGGCGTTCACTTCGTTAAGTCCCGTTTCATGATCCGGAATGTCCAGTGTAAATTTTAATGTTTCCTCTTCGCCGTTGTTATATATCTTGTGAATTATAACGGCATCGTCAAGGCCTATTCGTTCTACCAAACCAACACATATAGGGCTGGTAGATGGCATTTTAAATAATTGATATTTTATAGAGCTGCTGCCCGAGTTTATTACAAAAATATTCACAGTAAGTGTGTTTATGGTTATTAATTATCCTGGCACTGTATGGCAGTAATTATAACGGTATTAAAAATATCGTCTACGGTACAGCCACGGCTTAGGTCGTTTACGGGTTTGTTTAGGCCTTGCAGCATGGGGCCAATGGCTAATGCCCCGGTTTCCCGCTGAACCGCTTTGTAAGTATTGTTACCCGTATTAAGGTCGGGGAAAATAAGCACACTTGCCTGTCCTGCCACTTCGCTGCCCGGTAATTTACTACTGCCTATTTCTGGGTCCACCGCCGCATCATATTGTATAGGGCCTTCTATTTTCAGGTCGGGGCGTTTGGCTTTTACAATTTCTGTAGCCAGGCGCACTTTCTCTACATCAACGCCTTCGCCCGATGTTCCTGAAGAATACGACAGCATGGCAACCCTTGGCTCTATGCCAAAACGCAGGCTGCTCTCGGCAGATGATATTGCAATTTCTGCAAGCTGTTCGGCAGTAGGGTTGGGGTTTACGGCGCAGTCACCAAAGATGCAAACCCTGTCCGGCAGGCACATAAAAAATATGGATGACACTACAGATATTCCCGGTTTTGTTTTAATAAACTGTAACGCAGGCCTTATGGTATGCTGGGTGGTATGTACTGCGCCACTTACCATACCATCTGCATGGCCTTTATAAACCATCATGGTACCAAAATAAGATACATCGGTCATGAGGTCGCGCGCCATTTCCAAGTTTACATTCTTAGTCTTGCGAAGTTCATAAAGCGTGTTTACATAATCGTTATAATAAGCATCGTCGGCAGGATTTACGATACGCACCGATGCCATATCAAGGCTAATGCCCAAGCGGTTAATAATAGCGGTAATCTCTGCCACATCGCCCAGAATGGTTAGGTTTACAATGCCCTGGTTAATAAGTCGTGCGGCTGCTTTTAGTATACGTTCATCGGTCCCTTCGGGCAATACAATATGTTTCTTAGAGCTTTTTGCCCACTCTGTAAGCTGGTACTGGAACATTCTTGGCGTAATGCCCGATGGTGTAGAGGTTACCATACGCTTATCAAGCGCGGCAGTATCTACACAACGGTTAAAAGTATCTATAGCAAGCTGAATTTTGCGTTTGTTATCAGCCGTAATTTTAGAGCGAATGGCACCAACTTCGTTACTGGTCTGGAATGTTCCTGTCTCTACCGCAATTATAGGTACAATAGTCTGTAAACCGTTTATCAGTCTTATAATAGGTTCTTCAGGTTCATAGCCGGCAGTTAATATTATTCCCGAAACTTTAGGGTAATTAGTAGATAAGTTTGCCTGTAGCGCACTAATTATTATATCGCCACGATCTCCGGGAGTAACAATAACTACATTCTCCCTTATATAGTTAAGAAAGTTAGGCACCTGCATGGCACCTGTTACAAAACTATCGGCAAGGTTGTTTAACAGCTCTTCGCCAAATAATAATTTACCATTCAGTTTTTGGTAAATTTCTTTCATGGTAGGGCTTTGCAGGCTGCGGTCTTCCGGAATTATGGCAAGCACAATTTGCGAGGGTAGTTGTTGCCTTAACAACTCTTCAATGTCTTTTGCATTTTCAGGCTTTACTTTATTGGCAACAAGTGCCAGTACCTGAATTTCTCGCGCATCAAAATTATGTAATGCTGTTATTGCACCATTTACAACCTGTGCGGTAGATTTCCCTTCGCCGGAAACTACAATTATAGCCGGAGCCTGCAGGTTCTTGGCTATTTGTATGTTTATTTCAAATTCAAAAGCTACGCCTTCACCGGTATAATCTGTACCTTCTACAACGGTAAAATCATATTTTTTTTCAAAAACTTTAAATTTTCTGATGATGGTATCTATCATATCGCCCTGGCTCTCGGTTTCCATTTTGCTCATGGCATCCTGCCAGCTAAAGGCATAGGTATCGTCGTAGGTGGAAGGGAGGTCGAAATGACGAACAATTGCATCTACATGGTTCTCCCGTTGTTCGAACTGGCTCTGGCTGATGATGGGTTTAAAGTAGCCTATTTTTTGTGCCTTGCCTAAAAGCATGTTTACAAGGCCAATAGATATAATAGATTTGCCTGCATGAGGTTCTGTACTGGCAACAAAAACTGTTTTTATCATTGAGTATGATTTTAATGATGTACAGATAACAAATTTAGGCATTAAAGCAATTGCATTTGTTAGTTTTGCATACTATTTACAGTTATTATTGGCATCGCCTTAATCACTTTAAAAACAAAAAGCCCGCAAAAATTTAATCTTTGCAGGCTTTACAGTATAGAGAAAATCTTATTTTGCCAGTTCAGGATTGTTCTTTAATGTTGCCATATCTATAACATACCTAAAGCGCACCTCTTCGTCTTTTATTTTCTCGAAGGCGTCGTTAATATCTTTAATATCAATGATCTCTACTTCCGGCAGAATGTTGTGTTCGGCACAAAAATCAAGTACCTCCTGAGTTTCAGCCGTACCGCCTATCATAGAACCGCCTACAGTGGCGCATCTTTTTGCAACCTCCATATTATTGGTAGGAGCATCATAAGGACCAAGAAGCCCTACTGTAACCAGTCCGCCCCTGCGTTTTATTAATGAGATATAATCGTTAACATCAAAAGCCTCTGGGATTGTTACCAATATAAAATCTATTTTATCGGCGTATGCTTTCATGGCTCTTTCATCGGTAGATATTAAAACATCATCAGCACCCAGGGCAAGGGCTGCATTTCGTTTCTCGTCTTTAGTAGTAATTGCAATTACTTTTGCTCCCATGGCTTTTGCGATTTTAATGCCCATGTGCCCCAGGCCGCCGATACCTACAACGCCAACAGTATGGCCAGCGGTAACGCCCCAGCGTTTTAAAGGCGAATAAGTAGTTACACCGGCACAAAGTATAGGCGCCACTGCCGATATCTCTAAACTTTCAGGAATTTTCATTACAAATTTCTCGTTTGCAACAAGGTTTTCAGAATAGCCTCCGAAGGTGTTAAAATCAGCATTGGGTTTCCAGTAACCATTATAGGTCATGGTTTGCCCATGCGGCCCCTGGCAAAATTGCTCTTCGTTTTCGTGGCACGGCTCACAGTGCTGGCAGGAGTCTATCATACAGCCTACGCCCACGAGGTCGCCCGCGCTAAATTTTGTTACTGCACTACCTGTACTTATAACCCTGCCCACCACTTCATGGCCGGGAACACACGGATAAATGGTGTTTTTCCAGTCGTTTGCCACCTGGTGCACATCGCTATGGCACACGCCACAGTACAATACATCTATAAGTATTTCATTTTCTTTGGGCTGCTCCCTTTCAAATTGATATGGCTCTAAGGTTTTTCCTCCAATGAGTGACCCCGAAGCACCATACCCAATAGTTTGAATTTTTGTCATAATAGCATTATTTTGGTTTGTATTTTAATATTATTGCGCCGCTTTAAGCAATTCTCTGCGGTGCATTATTTTTTGTATCAATATGCGTAGTTTCGACCTGTAATCTTCACGTAGCCAGTCGGTATAATTTTTAGTTACCTTGTCCAGGCATTTGGCATATTGTTTAATTCTCCAGTCTATTTCTTTATCCAGTTCCTCACTCAGGTGCAGGGCTTCGGTAATCGTGCCTGCATTATCAGCACACATCAGCGCGTGCTGGCGTAAAGAATCACGAATTACAATTTTTGCCTTATTACCATTTGCAATGGCTTCCTGATGGGCGTTCTGGATATCAAACGAAACTTCAAGGCTGTTGGGAAATTTAGACCGTATTTCAGCCGGTATATTGTGGCCTTCATATTCCGTATGGCTGTTAATGCTTTCATGGTAATGATCCGGATTTTCAAAAACATGCTTCCAGTCTACCGGGGCATTCCATTCGCCAAACCTCTCGGTATTATTGCCTAAGTCTACAATAGAGAACGTCTTTTTTTGTGGCAGCCTGCGCGATCCGCGGCCTATCATCTGGTGGTAAAGCGTAAGGGAATTAGTAGCCCTGTTTAGTATTACTGTTTGTACCGATGGCTCATCAAAACCTGTAGTTAATATAGATACTGATGTGAGTATACCATTTTTTGTTTTTTTAAACCATTTTAATATATCAGCACGTTCTGCAGCGGGAGTTTTGTTATCAAGGTGTTTACAATCATATCCTGCATGGGTAAACATTTGGCATACCGCTCTCGATGTAAAAATACCGGTATTAAAAATCAGTGTCTTCTTGTTTTTAGAATGCGATTCATACGCATGCAATAACAATTCGAGCATGGCAGGAGAGGAGTATAAAGCATCAGATGTGCTTACGGTATAATCGCCATGAATACCTGTTTTAAGCGAGTTAAGCTCTATATCATACCTCCAGGTTTTTGGCTTGGCAAGAAATCCCTGCTTTATAAGCGATCCTATAGGTTCACCTACAATGAGTTCACTATAATTTTTACGCAAAGGCAAATTAATGTCAGAACTAAAAGGCGTAGCTGTAACACCAATAATGATTGCATTTTTAAACTTATCCAGCAGTTTATGAAACGAGTTATGGTGTGCTTCATCTATAATAACAAGCCCTACAGCATCAATATTTATGTCGCCGTTTTTTATGCGGTTCTTTAATGTTTCTACCATAGCAACATAGCACAGGTAATCGTCTTTTTTAGAGATCTTTTTTACTGAGCTATTAATCTCTTTGTTGTTAACCCCGGCTTTTTTTAATGTTATTGATGTTTGTTTGCATAACTCTATGCGGTGGGTTAGCACAACTACTTTTTTATTGAATTTCTCAATATAACGTTTGGCTATTTCAGAGAATATCACAGTTTTGCCACCACCGGTTGGTAGTTGGTAAAGCAATCTTTTCTGTGTAGTGCTTTGCTCCATCTTGTAGAACAATGTTGCAATGTCTGATTCCTGATAAGTATATAATTTTTTGATGCCCATTATTGGGGTATCGGCTACAGCGCTTTCCATTTTAAAAATTTTGATAGTCTAAATTAGTCATACATAAATGAGGTTTTTGTAATTTTTTGGTAAAATGATGTATAACATTTGTCTAAAATCTATCGAAATTTTACACTTTTTATTTATTTAAGATTTTATAAACAGTTTTTTAATTCATCAAATTATAATTTCGTGGCTCATGCCCCTAAATAAATTAAAGGAGATACTAAAAATGGATAAAGTAAATAAGCGGATAGCAATACTCGGCGGCGGCCCCAGCGGATTGTTCATGTTTAAAAGGCTTATAGAATCTGGCCGCAGCGACTTTGAAATTGAAATTTTTGAAAAGAAAAGCCAATTGGGAGCCGGCATGCCCTATAGCAATGAAGGAGCTAACAAAGAACATATTACTAATGTATCCGGCAACGAAATACCGCAAATTGTAACAACCATACATGAATGGGTTTGTACTGCTGATAGAAAAGTGCTTGAACCTTATAGCATAACGCCCGAAAGTTTTAACGATTATAAAGTATTGCCGCGGTTACTGTTTGGCGAATATCTTTCGGCACAATTTGATTTGTTACAGAATATGGCAAAGGCCGCCGGTATACTCATTAAAATACACAAAGGAATTACTGTTACCGATGTTATTGATAAGCCCGAACTTAACCAGGTATGGGTAGAATTTGAAGGGGCAGCACTTGTAGAGTTTGATGAGGTAATAATTTGTACCGGGCATAACTGGCCTAAAAACAACGAAGGCAAGATTGACGGTTATTTTGATAGTCCTTATCCGCCGGCTAAGCTGGCATTGCATTGCAATCATGCTGTAGCTTTAAAAGGATCGTCGCTAACGGCTATAGATGCCATTCGCACCCTTGCAAGAAGTAATGGTTCTTTTAAGAGCGGGGCAAATGGAATGTTATCGTATCATATTAATGAAGAAAGCCCTGATTTTAAAATAGTAATGCATTCGCGTAATGGACTTTTACCGGCTGTGCGTTTTCATCTTGAAGACACACACCTGCAAAACAAATCGATTTTAACGCCCGAAGAAATTAAAGAACACCGCGCTCACAATGAAGGATTTTTATCATTGGATTTTATTTTCGAAAAAGATTTTAAAAATCTCTTTAAAGAAAACCATGCCGATTTTTATGAACTTATAAAGGATATGCAAATTGAAGAGTTTGTAGAGACTATGATGGCAAAGCGTGAAAATACGGAGCCTTTTACACTATTGCGAGAAGAATATACCGAAGCTGAGCGATCTATAAAAACACACGAATCGATTTATTGGAAAGAAGCTTTGGCTATCCTTAGTTTTGCTATGAACTATCCTGCAAAGCACCTGTCTGCCGAAGATATGATTAGATTGCAAAAAACACTCATGCCTTTAATATCTGTAGTTATTGCTTTTGTACCGCAAACATCGTGCAGGGAAATGCTGGCACTTTATGCGGCGGGCAGGCTTACCCTTAAAACTGTTGATAAAGACAGCATTGCTGAGCCAGATGACAAAGGCGGTGCAACTTATAAGTATAAAGATGAGAACGGTAATCAACATGCAGATTATTATAAAGTATTTGTAGACTGTGTGGGTCAGCCTCATTTATCTTACAATGATTTCCCTTTTAAAAGTATGTTAGAGAGTAAAATTATCAGTCCGGCCCTGCTACAATTCAGGTCGGCACAAAAAGGTTTTCACGCCAGTAAAGATAGCAGTAAAAAGGTGGTAGAAATTAAAGATGATTACTACCTCGAAGTTCCCGGTATTACTATAAATGATAATTTTCAGGTGGTGGATGGCAATAATAATCCTAATCCGCGAATATATATTATGGCTGTGCCTTACATAGGCGGGTATAACCCAGACTATTCCGGCCTCGATTTTGGAGAAGAGGCCTCATGCCGAATTATAAATAGTGTCCTGAAGCCAGTAAGCATTTAATTTAACAATGATGCCTCATGTATTGCATATAAGTATTACTTATATTTATACTTCTAAAAGTTTGAATACAAATACATGGATGCATTAGTAATATCCGGTGGCGGTAGTAAAGGTGCTTTTGCCGGCGGAGTTTCAGAATATCTTATTAAAGTTACCCATAAAGATTATAAGCTTTTTGTGGGTACATCTACAGGAAGCCTTTTAGTGCCTTTTTTAGCTATAGGAGATACAGAAAGGATTAAGAAAATATATACTACTATTAAACAGGAAGATATATTTACTGTTTGCCCGTTCATAATTAAAAAGAAGGACGGTGTTGTAAAAACCAGCATTAACCATTTCGGGATTTTAAAACAGTTTATTAAAAGGCAAAAAACGCTTGGCGATAGCAGGGCGTTGCGTAATTTAATATTTAAAAGCTTTACCCCGGCAGATTTTGCCCAGATAAAAAAGCTGGGTAAAGAAGTAGTAGTTACTGTGGCTAACTTAACTACAAATATGATCGAATATAAATCATCTGACGATTATGGTTACGACGATTTTTGCAACTGGATATGGGCATCGGCAAATATGGTTCCGCTCATGAGCCTTTTACAAAAAGATGGTTACGATTATGCCGATGGCGGTTTTGGCAATCTTATACCCATACAACAGGCTATAGTAAAGGGTGCAACAAATATAGATGTTATTGTATTAAGGCTTAAAAACGGTATTTATAACAACCCGCCGCTACGCAATGGCCTTGATGCCTTTTCGCGTACCTACGACTTTATGCTGAACCAGATTGCCATAGACGATTTACTGATAGCCAACCTGCAGGCGGCAAGCAATAATGTTACCATAGCCTTTTACTATATAAACCGGCTGCTTACCACACGCTCTTTTATTTTTGATGCAATAGAGATGAAACAATGGTGGCAGGAAGGGTATGAAATGTTTAAACAAAAGGAGTGCGAAACCCTTTACCTGGAGCCTCATGCAAACCCCCAAAATATATAGCATATTACCGTGCCTAAGTGGCAGTTTATATATTTACCTTATAACATAATTGTAATAATGGCAGTTATTTACACTTGCGTTAAAAATAGTAAACACGGCATTATCTTTGCTTATTAATTGTTTAAAATAGGGTAAAATTTAGATAATTGCCAAGTAATACCTCAAAGTAAAAACTGCAAGTTTTAGTAACTTCACAGGAGTTTTTATTTAATTTTTTTAACCTTTAAAAATCGTATTTATGTTAAAGTGGATTGATATTATAAAATATGCCAATAACGGCGCACCAACTCCAGACAGGAGGGTAGAAAAAACGGAAGAAGAATGGAAAACCCTGCTTACTCCCGAGCAATTTAGGATTACAAGGCTTAAGGGTACTGAGCGGGCGCACAGTTCTGAGTTATGTTCTTTATTTGAGCCCGGTAAGTATGCCTGTGTGTGTTGTGGCACATTACTGTTTGACGGCAGCGAGAAATTTGAAAGCGGTACAGGCTGGCCTTCTTTTACACAACCGGTTAAAGATAATGCTGTTGCCTACCATAAAGATACAACTTATGGTATGGTGCGCATAGAGGCATTGTGTAATACCTGCGATGCTCACCTGGGGCACGTTTTTGAAGACGGCCCTAAACCAAGCGGCCTTCGCTATTGTATGAATGCCGTTTCTCTCGAAAAAGTAGAAAGCAATGAACTTAAATTGACCTTTGGCGGTGGTTGTTTTTGGTGTACCGAAGCGGTGTTTACATTACTTAAAGGAGTTACCAAGGTAGAGAGTGGCTACAGCGGTGGTAAAATAGATAACCCTACTTACAGGGAAGTGTGCAGTGGTATGACAGGCCATGCAGAGGTTATTGAGGTTACATACAACCCTGCCGAAATATCGTATAAAGATTTATTGCGTATACATCTTAGCACACACAACCCTACAACCTTAAACAGGCAGGGGGGCGACGTGGGCACACAATACCGCAGCGTGATTTTTTATCGTAACGAGCAGGAAAAAGAAGATGCCCAGGTTGTTATTAATGAACTTCAGGAAGCATACGGAGACCCTATTGTTACAGAGCTTGCTCCTTATGAGCAATTTTACAAAGCAGAAGAGTACCATCAGGATTATTATGCTAACAATGCAGAAGCCGGATATTGCCAGGCGGTTATAGACCCTAAGCTTAAAAAGTTTAAAGCACTCTTTAGGGATAAAATGAAAACAGAGATTGTTTAATTAAATAGCTTTTAATGATTAAAAAAGCAGGATTTGGCGGAGGGTGCCATTGGTGTACCGAAGCTGTTTTTTCGGCTTTAAAAGGTGTTGTAACAGTAGAGCAGGGATGGATTGCATCAGTTAACGTAAATGCTGATTTATCTGAAGGGGTAATTGTTACGTATAATACCGCAGAGATAACACTGGATGTTTTGATAGCCATACATTTACATACGCACAGTAGTACGGCTAATCATTCTATGCGCGGTAAATACAGATCGGCAGTTTATACATTTAATGAGGTAGATATGCTGCCTGCACAGCAAGCCATTGCAAACTTGCAGCAAGATTTTGAAAATACCATCATTACTAAAGTACTGCCTTTTTTTGATTTTAAATTAAACAGGGAAGATTCCTTAAACTATTATTTTAATGAACCAGGAAAGCCTTTTTGTGAAAACTACATAAACCCAAAACTAAAACTATTGTTACAAAAGTTTTCGGATGTAACCCGTACAGACAGGCTGGAACATCTTGTAAAAAGTTAATTTTTTATTTAAATAGCTAAGCCTCATACATAGTTACTATGCATTGAGGCTTTTGTTTATATTTGTTTTAAAAATGGTAATGCTTCATAATATAGCAATAAATCAATAGTTAAAAATAATATGCTGCTGTTTTTACTTTAATAAAACATAGTTTTTTTTAATGATGTAATTAAAATTCTTTAATTAATTTAATTATGTAGGTATATTTACAGCAATAAAGTTGCCTGCTTAGAGGTTGCACAAAACCATTAAGCTAAAAAATACTACATTAAAATGAAATTATTTTTGAGGATACTGCTGTTGCTTTTTTTGTTTTGTAATGCCTATTATGGTATAGCACAGGAGCTGCCGGTTAAATTTCTTGATATTACCAATGGCTTATCTAATAACTCGGTAATAACAATACACCAGGATAGTAATGATTTTATATGGTTTGGTACTTACGACGGGTTAAACCGATATGACGGTTACAACTTTAAAACCTACCGAAACCGCATAGGCGATACAACATCATTATCGAGCAATGCGGTATACTGCATCCAGAAGGATTTAAAAAACAATATATGGGTGGGCAGTTCTAAAGGCGGGTCTGTATTAAACCAGTCTAAAGATTCATTTATCCCCTTACGCTACAAATCTGCTACAAGTTCTAAAAATGTTATTTTAACCGATGTAGTTCATCAAATAAAGTTAATAAAGCAAGGTGCCATGCTTGCGGGATCTCAGCGCCGTGGTTTGTTGCTTTTTAAAGAAGGTGCATACAGTGGCATACAAATACCTTTACAACTAAAAGGAAAAAATACTACAAATTATGATGTACTTGCTATAGAGCCGGCAGTATCGGGCAATTCATGCTGGGTATTTGTAAACAATGCAGGTCTTTGTAACTATAATGTAGCCACAAAACAGTTAAAGCTTGTATACCCTACGGTACAAAAGGGCAATTACCTTACATCTGGTGCTTATGGCAAGTTATGGATAGGTACAGATGATGGTGTGTTTTTATATGACCCTGTGGCTAATATGTTGTCGGCTAATTATATGCCCGGTAAAATTACTGTTTCCAATATACTTAATGAAAATGAAACACTTTGGATAGCTACAGATGGCGCAGGGGTTTACATTTTGCCAAAAGATTCAAGACTGGCAGTGCCTTACAGCAGCATTAGCCCTGCCAAAATAATTAAAAGTAACTCTGTATGGACTTTTTATAAAGATGTTAGGGGCAATAAATGGATAGGTACACTGCGTGGCGGTATAAGCATGATAAGCGCTATACCGGCTTCTTTCAAGCATGTAAAATATAAGGGCAATGAAAACGCTAACCTTACAGATAACTTTATCCTTTCTTTTTGCGAAGATGAAAACAGTGGCCTATGGATAGGTACAGATGGTGCCGGGTTAAGGCATTGGGACAGAAAGAACAACACCTATGTGTCATACAGTAAGGCTGCAGGCACCCTTACCAGTAATTTTATTACCAGTATTGTTAAAGATAATGATAATCGTATATGGCTGTCTACCTGGGCGGGTGGTATAAACAGGATTAACCCTAAAACAGGAAAAATAGATTATTTTACCTGTTACAACACTATTACCAAACAAGCAGAGCCCAATGTGTGGCTATTATATATAGACTCTAAAAAAAATATATGGGCAAGCGCAACTAATGAGGGTACGCTGTATCGCTTTAATACAACATTAAATAAGTTCGAATTATTTAATGCCGATATAGCAAACCTGCAAAGCCTTACCGAAACTGAAGACGGCAAACTGTGGGGGGGCAATTACACATCATTACTGTGCATAGACCCGCTAACTAAAAAATTTAAGGTGTTTGATATTGGTAATCCTGTGCGCTGTATTGTAGAAGATGCCCATAAAAATTTGTGGGTAGGCACACAGGAGGGCGGGCTTTTACTTTTTGACAGGATTACCCACCAGTTTAAGCGCTATACTATGGATGATGGCCTTGCAGGCAATACTGTATTAAGGCTTTTGCAGGATAAACAAGGCTACTTATGGATGAGTACTTATGATGGCCTTAGCCGTTTTGACACAAACAAAAAAGTCTTTAGAAATTTTTCTGTAACAGATGGTCTTCAGGGTAACCAGTTTAGCTTTAATGCCGGATTAAAACTATCGTCGGGCGAGTTTTTATTTGGCGGTATAAACGGCTTTAATATTTTTTATCCCGAAAAAGTTAAAATGGGCAGCAGCACCAGTAAAATCAGGCTTGCATCGCTGCTTGTAAATAATAAGCCTGTAGAGAATTATAAAGATTTTGTTACAGATAGGGTTTCCGGACAGGTAAAAAGTGTGCGCCTGCCGTTTGACGAAACCACACTATCAATAGAATTTGTGGAGTTAGACTATAACAATTCTGATAAAATAGATTATGCCTACAGCCTTGACGGATGGGACGAAGAATGGAATTATGTAAACAACACACGAAAGGCCAACTACACACGCCTTTATGAAGGTAAATATGTATTTAAAGTAAAAACAAAAAACAACAACGGTAACTGGAATAAAGAAATTAGCCTGCTGCATATTACGGTACTGCCGCCGTGGTATCGCAGCTGGTGGGCATATACACTGTATGCAATATTGCTGGCAGGGGCTATATATGCATATTTAAAATACAGCAGGTATAAGGAGCAAATGCGCTATAGTGTAAAGTTTGCTCAATTGGAAAGCAAAAAAGAAAAAGAGCTTGCCGAAAAGCAACTTTCTATGTTTACCTATATTTCTCATGAGCTAAGGACTCCGTTATCGCTTATAATTAACCCTTTGCGCAGGGCGGTGCGTAAACCCGTGGGTGAAAATAACGACTTACCTAATGACCTTGCTGTTGCTTACAGAAATTCCCGAAGGTTGTTAAGCCTTGTAGACCAGTTGCTACTTTTCCGTAAGGCAGAAAGCGATGCCGATGTTCTTAAAATATCAGCAATAAATTTAAACCATATTTGTAACGAGGTGTTTGAGTGTTTTGTAAATCAGGCAAAAGGCCAGGGTATTGAATTTATACTGCTTATACCCGAAAGCCCTGTTGAAATATTTGGGGATTACGAAAAAATAGAGATAGCCCTTTTTAATATAACATCTAATGCATTTAAACATACACCGGCAGGGGGTAGTATTACTTTAAAGCTGTCTGAAACAGAAAATGAAGCAGCCGTAAGCATTACAGATACTGGCAGTGGCATACCCGTGGCAGATATTCCCTTTATATTCGAAAAATTCAGGCAGGTAAATACAAAGCCTACATCTTCGGGAGGGTTTGGCATTGGTTTATTTATTGTAAAATATTTTATAGAAAAACACAAGGGTTCTGTAGGCTGTACAAGCATATTGGGTCAGGGCAGTACGTTTACATTGAATTTTATTAAAGGAAAAGACCACCTGCCGGAAATGCCAATAAATATGCAGGCACCAAAAATGTCTGAACTGGTAGAAGAATTATTAGAAGATAGACTATCGGCGGTTGAAGCCCTGCCAGATCGTAATGCAATTGAGTCGCAGATAAGTACTCAAATAGTAACAGGTAAAAAATCAGTACTAATAATAGATGATAATAATGAGATAAGAGAGTACTTAGTAAAGCTATTCTCACCCCAGTATCTGGTATATGCTGCCATAAATGGTACAGAAGGGCTTGCCCTTACCGAAAAAAACATGCCGGATATTGTTATCAGCGATATATCTATGGAAGGTATGGATGGCCTTGAGGTATGCCGTAACATAAAGCAAAGCCCTAAACTTAATCATATACCTGTAATATTATTAACGGCAACTACTAACAGCGAGGTGCATTTGCAGGGAATAACAGAAGGAGCAGACGATTATATTACTAAACCTTTTGATAGTGACATCCTCATGGCACGGGTAGAAACTTTGTTAAAAAGCAGGGAAAACCTGCGCAATTATTTTCTGGATAGTATAACGCTTAAAGAAAATAACCAAAAAGTACCGGCAGAATATCAGGATTTTCTTAAAAGATGCATAGAGATCATTGAAGATAATCTTGACGATAAAGATTTTACTATAAAAACATTTAGCAAGGCGATGGGTATGAGCCACAGAAGCCTTTATGATAAGATAAAAATAATTTCAGGACAAACATTAACGGCTTTTATACGATCTGTACGTTTGCGCAGGGCTGCATTAATATTACTTACAGAAGATGTAAATATTGCCCATGCAAGCGCGCAGGTAGGATTTGAAGACCAGCGTTATTTTAGGCAGCAATTTGTAAAATTATTTGGCATGACCCCTTCAGATTATATCAGGAAATACAAAAGTTCATTTAACAGAGATTTAAACATAATTAAATAACATCTCAAAATTTCGGCTTCTTTGGCTAACTGATTGAGTGATAAATTTTCAAATTTTATTCTTGAAACAATTAACAAGGTTATATACCTTGAATTACTGAATTAATGCCATTTTTTAGGTTTAAAAAGGCTTTTAAATGTAATTTTAACTGGAATATATTATGATTTCGTAAATCTGTGTCGCTAAATTTTCGATTTTACCCCCCATAAATTTGCGTTTACCCCCCTTACTTTGCAGTTATAATTACCTACTACAACGATTTAGCAATGCTTTATGCTGAAACATTGGCTCAGTATGCTGAAAAACAGCAGGTATAGATATAATGCAATTATATATTAAATAATATTTTGTTAGAGTTTTGGGTTTTTAAATACTGCCTGTAATGACGAGTTTTGCAGGCAGTTTAAAATTTAATTCTAAATGAGCAGGTCTACCTGCGGAAACATAAATTAAAACTAAACGAGTAAGTGCAGCCTATGAGAAATTTATAATACAAAATTGTTGAGATTACTAACCATTAATACATGAATTAATCCCACAAAATGGGAATTTCTAACAACCCTAATTTATGAATAACATTACTTTTTTTAAGCCCAAAATTATATTTCAGGGCTGTTTATTAGCCTTATGTTTAAACGGCGTAAACCAGCGAGCAATGGCTATGGATACAGCTATTTCAAGTGCCTATTTTCAAAATGTAGTAAAAGGAAAAGTAGTTTCCGGTACAGACAATATGCCTATGCCTGGCGTTACTGTGTTAATAAAGGGTACTACAAATGCAGCTACCACAGATATTGATGGTAACTTTGAAATTGCAGCAGCACCCGGAGCGGTACTTGTATTTAGCAGTATAGGTTTTGCAGCCCAGGAGGTTACTGTTAGTAACCAGACCAACCTGTCTATATCCCTTAAAGAAGACACAAAAACTCTTGAAGAGGTGGTAGTTGTAGGTTACGGTACAAAAAAGAAAGCTACTTTAACAGGATCTATAGGAGAAATAAACGGTAAAGATGTGGCAAAAAGCCCTGCTGTAAATATCTCTAACGGTCTTGCAGGCCGTATATCGGGTGTGGTTGCGAGCAACAGGGGTGGTGAACCGGGTTATGATGATTCCAGTATCACTATCAGGGGCCTTGGTACTACCGGAAATGCGGATGTTCTTGTAGTTGTAGATGGTATTCCGGGCCAGGTAGGTGGTTTAAGCCGCTTATCTGCACAGGAAATTGAAAGTATTACCGTGCTTAAAGATGCATCGGCAGCTATTTATGGTAGCCGTGCGGCAAATGGTGTTATACTTGTTACTACCAAAAAAGGTAAAAAAGGATCTAAAACGATGGTTAATTATAGTTTTGACCAGGGCTTTTCTTCACCTACACGCCTTCCGGATATGGCAGATGCTGCGACATATGGAACCATACAAAATGAAATAGCATATTACAACAGGCCAACCCTAGGTATGAACCAGATTTATTCTGATAATGATATTCAACAGTTTAGGGATGGATCAGACCCTCTTGGGCACCCAAATACAGACTGGGCAAAAGCAGCGCTTAAAAAAACATCTTTACAAAGCCAACATAACCTTAATGTACAAGGTGGTAGCGAAAATACTAACTACTTTTTCTCGTTAGGAAAATTATCTCAGGAAGGCCTTTATAAAAATGGTGTTGCTAATTACGACCAGTTTAACGTTAGGACTAATATAGATACCAATATAGGTAAGCGTTTAAAAGTAGGCGTTTCCTTATCAGGCCGTAAAGAAGACAGGCAATATCCTATACAAAGTGCAGGAAATATTTTCCGTGCAATTTACAGGGCTTACCCAACTGTAGCAGCAATATATCCTAACGGCTTACCATCAAGGGGAATTGAGGGTAGTAACCCACTTATAGATGCTTCAAGAACAGCAGGTATCAACAATAACCCTACATATGTGTTTAACGGTATATTAAGGGCAAGTTTTGATTTTGGCGGAGGCTTCTCTACAGATGGCTTTATGTCATCCGATGTTAGCGAAAGCAGTACTAAAAGTTTTGCTACTCCTTTTACATTATATGATTACGATAAGTCTACAGGTATATACAAACCCTTTTTGTTAGGTGGAGGAGCAGAACAACAAGGTCAGTTATATCAGGAACAAAAAAGCGTAGCTCAAAACGTATATAATATTAAATTAAACTTTAAGGGCAAATTTGGAGAACATAGCATAGATGCTTTTGTTGCTTATGAGCAGAGTGAAAATAAAGCAAGTAATTTTAATGCAACGCGCCGCCACTTTCCAACTACAGCGTTGCCAGAACTATCTCAGGGGGGGGCTGCAGGTACTGATGCCAGTAATGGTGGAGCATCATTGAACTTTACAAGATTAAGTTACATTAGCCGTGTTTCTTACGATTATAAAGAGAAATACCTGTTAGAGCTACAAGCAAGGGTAGACGGTTCTTCAATTTTTCCTAAAGGAGACCAGTATGGTTTCTTCCCATCGGTTTCGGGTGGCTACAGGATATCTAAGGAAGACTGGTTTAATAAAGAAGGCTTTTTTAATGATTTAAAAGTGCGTGCTTCCTGGGGCCAGTTAGGTAATGATAATATATTGCCTTTTCAATATTTTAACAATTACTCATTTAATAACAGGAATGTTATTGGGGGTAATTTAGTTTCAGGAATCGATCTTATTAAATTGGGTAATTCAAATGTTACGTGGGAAGTTGCTACAAAAACAGATATCGGTATTAATGCTTCCTTCTTAAAAGGTTTTACATTTGAGGGTGTTTATTTTATGCAGGACAGGACAAAAATGCTTCAAACAAGAAATGCATCATTGCCGGGATCAACTGGTATAGTGAACCCTTATGAACCAGATCCATTAAAACCTCAAAATGCTTTAGTGCCTTCAGAAAATATTGGTAAGATGGAAAGTAATGGATTTGAAGCTACCTTAGGTTACAGGCAAAATGGCGAATTTAGCTGGGGAGTATCTGGTAATTTTACCTATGCTAAAAATAAAGTACAATTCATAGATGAGTCACCCGGTATTTTAGATTATCAAAGAATAACAGGGCGACAATTAGGAACTTATTTATTGTATCAAACTGCAGGAATATTCAGGACTCAGCAACAGTTAGATAACACTCCTCATGTACCGGGTGCAAGCTTAGGAGATCTCGTACTTGTTGATACAAATGGTGATGGAGTAGTTAATCCTGATGACATGAGAAGGAGTAAATACAGTAATATACCACGCATGACATTTGGCCTTAATTTAGATGCAGCATACAAAAGCTTTGATGTATCAGTGTTATTTTCCGGTCAGGCTCAGGTTAGTCAGTATATCTTAACAGAGTCGGGTACAACGGGTAACTTTTACAGCACGTGGGCAGATAACAGGTGGAGCCCTTCAAACCCTAATGGTTCATATCCAAGGGTAAGCGAAAGTTCAGGTTCATCAATAAACGGTGGTAATAATAAAAACAATTTCTGGTTACAGGACGCCTCTTTTGTAAGGCTTAAAAATGTACAGGTTGGTTTTACATTACCTAAAGATATTACTGAGAAATATGGTATTGCTAACTTCAGGATGTATTTAAGTGCCTTTAACTTATTTACTATAACTAAGTTTAAAGACTTTGACCCGGAAACTAACAGCGAAAATGGCCAGTTTTATCCGCAACAAAAAATTGTGAACTTTGGCTTTAATGTTCAATTCTAATTAAAAACACTATGAAAAATTTAAATATATTTAAATCCGTAGTATTTGGTATTACAGCCTGTGTTGTACTTACCGGATGTGAAAAGGATTTTCTTGAAGTAATACCTACAGACCGTGTGTCAGATGCTGCCATATTATCAGATTCCACTCTATTTGAAGCTTATGTAACTAACCGTTACATTGGTGTAAAACTAACCAATAAAGAAGGCGACTCTAACCAGCCTGGTTTTGGACGTGGGTTTGAATATGGTATGTGGAGCTCACTAACAGATGAGTCTATTTACAATAACAATGATGATACATGGTTAATACAGCAAGGCCAGCTTGCACCCGGAAATCTTGGTATAGCTGGTGTTTTCTGGGCAAGGAGCTATCGCAGCATACGTGAAATTAATTATGCACTTAACAACATAGCGCAGGTACCTATGAGCGAAAGCCATAAGAACCGCCTTATTGCAGAACTTAAATTTATACGTGCGTTTCGCTACCATGATTTAATAAGGAACTATGGTAAAGTAGTACTTATGGGTGACAAGGTAGTAGAACTGGGTGAAAATTATCAGGATCCTGCTAATTTTGATCGTAGGTCTATAGATGAGGCAATGACGTATGTAATTGCCCAGCTTGATGAAGCTGCGGCAGGGCTTCCTGTTGCCAATAGCAATAATTATGGCGAAGGCAGGGCTACAAAAGGTGCTGCGCTTGGTCTTAAGTCAAGATTACTTTTATATGCTGCAAGCCCACTTTACACAGGTGGTTCTGGCAGTACCCAGAAATGGGCTGCTGCTGCTCAGGCTGCAAAAGACGTGATGAATTTGGGCGTTTACAGCCTTTATCAGGGTGGTTATACACAATTGTTTACCAATCAGCAAAGTAATTCAGAATATATATTCGCAAGATTCTATAACCTTACCGGGCGTCACTTAGCATTAGAAATTGCTAATGGGCCAAACGGTTACGGTGGCTGGGGTGGTAACGTTCCGTTACAAAATCTTGTTGATGATTATGAAATGACAGACGGTTCTGCATTTAGCTGGAGCAATCCTGCACAGGCAGCATCGCCTTATACTAACAGAGATCCTCGTTTTGCAGCTACTGTTCTTTATGATGGTGCACCTTACCGTGACAGGACTGTAGAAACATACAAATCGGTTAATAATGCTCCAATCTCTGAAGGAGGATATCCTGATGGTCAGGACAGCCCTGGCGGCCGTGATAACTGGAATACTAGCAAAACAGGTTATTACCTAAGGAAGTTTATCCGTGAAGACTTACCTATTATAAATCCTTGGGAGGTTGCCGGTGTACAAAACTGGATTTACATGCGTTATGCTGAAATATTGCTTAATTATGCTGAAGCACAAAATGAGGCTGTAGGCCCTGATGCTACTGTTTATGATGCTATAAACTCAATACGCAGCAGGTCAAGTGTAGGTATGCCTGCACTACCTGCAGGTTTAACACAAAGCGAAATGCGTACCCGTATACAACATGAACGCAGGATTGAACTTGCTTTTGAAGAGCACCGTTTTTATGACGTAAGAAGGTGGAAAATAGCAGAAGTTACTGAAAATAGGCCTGCACAGGGTATAAATATTGTCAGGGCACTTGATGGTACTAAAACTTATAGCGTATTTACGGCATTAGCAGGTAAAAGCTTTCAGCCTCAACATTACTGGTTGCCTATACCGAGATTTGAAATACAGGCATCTAATAATCAGTTAGAACAAAATCCTCAATATTAAAATTAATTGCCGGAGAGCCTCAAAACTCTCCGGCTTTATAACTTTTTGATATTACATATTTTACTATGACATACAAAAAAAAGGGTATTGGTTTTTTATCTTTTGTAGTATTTACCACTTTAGCCTCGTGCGGCAGCAGTGATATAGGTAAAGATAAAAATGCCGATTTACTTAATACTACCGTAAATTTAAATATTAACGATGCTACTGTTTATCAAACTATAGAACATTTTGGGGCTTCAGATGCGTGGTCTTGCCAATTTGTGGGTAACTGGCCTGATGCTAAAAAAAATGCAATGGCCGATTTATTGTTTAGCCAAAAAGACGATGCTAAAGGTAACCCGCTTGGTATAGGCTTGTCACTATGGCGTTTTAACGTTGGTGCAGGCAGTGCAGAGCAGGGAACTAATAGCGGTATAGGCGACGAGTGGCGCAGGGCAGAATCATTTTTACAGCCCAACGGCAAATACGACTGGAAAAGGCAACAGGGGCAGGTTTGGTTTGCTAATGCAGCAAAACAACGTAATGTAGGTAAGCTACTTATATTTCCTAACAGCCCGCCAGTATCGATAACACGTAACGGAAAAGCTTTTGCAAATACCGGGGCACAGTCTAACCTTGACTCCTCTAAATTTAATGCTTACGCCGAATATCTTGCAACTGTTGCGCAGGGCATGCAAAATTTAGGACTTAATGTAAATTACATAAGCCCTATGAATGAGCCCCAGTGGGACTGGAGCGATGGAGGGCAGGAAGGTACACCGTTTTACAACAATGAAATTGCCCCAATTGTAGAAGCCCTTAATAAAAAACTGGAGGATAAAAATATAGCTTCTAAGATTAACATTGCCGAAGCAGGACAAATTAACTACTTATACGAAGAGCATAACAGGCCGGGCAGGGCAAGCCAGGTAAACAACTTTTTTGTTAAAGGCTCACCCAATTATGTGGGCGCACTATCTCATGTAGATCATTCTATATCGGGTCACAGTTACTTCACGACATCGCCGTTTACAACATCGGTAGCACAGAGGCAACAACTTGCTGCAGCAATAAAGCAGGTTCCCGGACTTAATTACTGGATGTCTGAATACTGCATACTTGGCGATAATGCTGGCGAGATTAACGGCAATGGCCGCGATCTTGGCATTAATGCGGCATTATATTTAGCACGTATCATTCATACAGATATTGTTGTGGCACACGCTACGGCATGGCACTGGTGGGTAGCCATATCGCCTTACGATTATAAAGATGGGCTTATTTATATAGACAAGCAAAAGGAAGATGGCAATTTTTACGACAGTAAAATGCTGTGGGGTTTTGGCAATTACAGCCGCTTTATAAGACCTGGCTACACAAGGGTTAAAATAGATAACCTTAAAGATGGTAATGTAAACAAAGATTTTCTTTTTTCTGCCTATAAAGATCCTGCTACAGGTAAAATCGTAACGGTAATAATAAATTCCGGTAATGAGGCCGTGCCTGTTATCCTTAAACATAATGGCAGCGGCTTTAAAAAGCTTAACGCTTATGTAACATCGGGCGGCAAGAATCTGGAATTACAAAAAGCTGATGGCAAAAAGCCATTTACAGTTCCGTCGCAATCTATAGTTACTATAATATCAGAATAATTACAAGCCAAAACACTCAATTTTATTTGAGAAATATTAAACAATAATCAATGAAAAAAAACAATCACTTTACTAAAACACTAGCATTGCTTGCGCTAAGCCTTGCATGGATACCGGGTTTTAGCCAGATATCTTTTGGGGATGCAAAGAAAATCAATGATGACTGGAAATTTAACCTGGAAGATACCAAGAATGCCCAGGAAACTAAATTTGATGATGCAGCATGGCAGGCAGTAGACCTCCCGCACGACTGGAGTATTAAGGGGCAGCTTAGTCCTACACTTGCAAGTGCTACAGGTTACCTTCCCGGAGGTATAGGATGGTACCGCAAAAACCTCAATGTACCTGCTACAGAAAAGGGGCAGAAAGTATATTTATATTTTGAAGGTGTTTATAACAGGAGCGAAGTATTTGTAAACGGGCATTCTTTAGGAAAACGCCCTAACGGATATATCTCTTTTTCTTATGATGCTACATCTTATATTAACTTTGGTGGCAATAATACTATTGCTGTAAGGGTAGACCACAGCAAAAGTGCCGATTCCCGCTGGTATACAGGCTCTGGTATTTACCGTAACGTGTGGGTAGTATATGCTAACCCTGTGCATATTGCGCAATGGGGTGTTTATGCTTATCCCGAAGTTACTAAAGGTAATGGTATTCTTAATGTAGAGGTTGAAGTAGAAAACGGTTCACCCTCTAAAGAAAGCGTTACTATTATAAATGAGCTTATAGGCCCTGATGGAAAATCGGCTGCTAAAAGTTCACAAAAACTTACTGCAGCAGCTAACGGTAAGCAAAAAGTTACTACTCAGTTAAAAGTCAGCAACCCTAAATTATGGGATTTAAATGATGCTAATCTTTATAAATTAAAAACTACTGTACTTAAAGGTAGCAAGCAGATAGATGCCACTACAACAAGTACAGGTTTCCGCACCTTTACATTTGATGCTAATAAAGGTTTTGCCCTTAATGGTAAATGGATGAAAGTTAAAGGTGTTTGCTTACATCACGATGCCGGAGTATTAGGATCGGCAGTACCAAGGGATGTTTGGAAAACGAGGCTTAAAACCCTTAAAGAAATTGGCGTTAATGCCATACGTACAAGCCATAACCCTGAGTCTCCTGATTTTTATGAGCTTTGTGATGAGATAGGCTTACTTGTTTTGAACGAAGCGTATGATGAGTGGGAGTATCCTAAACGTAAATGGCTTGAAGGATGGAACTATGGTACTCCGGGCTATGAAGGAAATTCTGATATTTTTGCCGACTGGGCAGAGAAAGACCTTGAAGATTTTGTACGTCGTGACCGTAACCACCTATCGGTATTTGCGTGGAGCATAGGTAACGAGGTAGATTATCCTAACGACCCTTACTCTCACCCAATACTTGATGGTACTAAAGCAATGGGCTTTACACAGGCTGCTTACGGTGGCTATAAAAAAGATGCCCCTGATGCTATGAGGCTTGGTGCTATTGCAAAACGCCTTGTTGCTGCGGTTAAAAAATATGACAAATCACGACCTACAACAGCCGGCCTTGCAGGTGTTGCAATGAGTAACGAAACAGAATATCCTGGCTTGCTTGATATTGCAGGTTATAATTATACTGAGAGCCGTTACAAATCTGACCATGAAAAATACCCTAACAGGGTAATTTACGGCAGCGAGAATGTTCATGATATAGAGCCATGGCTTGCAGTGGTTAACAACGACCATATTTTTGGGCAGTTCCTTTGGACAGGTATTGATTATCTTGGCGAATCAGGCAGATGGCCATCAAGAGGATTTTATTCAGGTCTTGTAGATTTTGCAGGCCGTATAAAACCAAGGGGTTATTTCCGCCAGTCATTATGGTCAGAAAAGCCAATGGCATTTATAGGTACTTATTTACCACGCACAGAAAAATCGCCAAGTAAAGATGCATGGCCTATATGGAATTATGACGCAGGGCAAACTGTTCGTGTAGTTGCTTACACTAATGCTGCTAAGGCACGTCTTGAATTAAACGGTAAAGTAGTAGGCGAAGTTAAAAACTATGATAAAAACGTAGGTATCATATCATGGGATGTTCCTTTTACAGCAGGAAAACTGGAAGTTATAGGCTTAAGTGCCGATAACAAAGAAGTAAGCCGCTATGCCATTACATCATCTGCACAGCCTTATGCATTAGTAGTAAAAAATAAATCGGTTACTATAGATAAGCAAAAAGGTGTTGCCCAAATAATGGTAGATATTGTAGATAAAGACGGCCTGCCTGTTATATTAAGTGATAATGACATTACATGTACTATAAAAGGCTCTGCTAAACTACTTGGCCTTGAAGGCGGTAACAACAGCGATATGACCGACTACACTGATAATGTGCAACGTGCTTTTAACGGACACTTATTGGCTTACATACAAAGTGCCGGGGAAGGCGGTAAAGTTACCGTTACGTTTACAAGCCCCTGGTTACAACCGGTTACAGTTACGGTAGATGTAAAATAACGATGCTCAATTTATAATAATTCTGTTTGGATTATTTATCTTAAACCCTCCAAAGTTATCTTTGGAGGGTTTAGTGTTTTATTTACTTTCCATTTTATACTAATAATTGGTGTAAAAATATTTTTCAGCGTTATGAGATTAATATAAATTACTTTAAAGCCATACCATTACTACTTATAAAAAGTTGAACCATAAAATAATTTATTTTTCCAGTATCATGGTCATACCCTGGCCACCTGCTGCACAAACAGATATTAGCCCCCTGCCGCTGCCTTTTTCGTTCAGCAGTTTAGCAAGTGTAGCAATTACCCTGCCTCCGGTAGCTGCAAATGGGTGTCCTGTTGCAAGGCTGCTGCCGTTTACGTTTAGTTTATTTAAATCGATACTGCCCAGAGCAGGCACGCCAAAAGCTGCCGAAAACTCTTCGCTTTCCCAGATTTTTAATAAGGCCAAAACCTGTGCAGCAAAGGCTTCATGAATTTCGTAAAAGTCAAAATCCTGTAGTTTTAGCCCTGTTTTTTGTAACATGCGCGGGGCAGCATATACCGGTGCAAGCAGCAAGTTTTGTTTATTCTGTATATACTCTATAGCAGCCATTTCGGCACAAGTAATGTAAGCAAGTATGGGCAGTTTATTGGCTATTGCCCATTCTTCGCTGGCAAGCAACAGGCAGGAAGCACCATCTGTAAGAGGAGAAGAGTTCCCTGCAGTAAGTGTACCATGCTCTTTATCAAAAGCGGGACGCAGTTTAGCCAGTTTTTCTAACGATGTATCGCGCCTCATGTTATTATCCTGATTAAGGCCAAGAAAAGGGGTAACCATATCGTTAAAAAATCCCCTGTCGGTTGCGGCAGTCATTTTTTGGTGGCTTTGTAAAGAGAACAGGTCCTGCGCTTCGCGGGTTATATTATAAAACTTTGCCGTATATTCTGTATGCCCACCCATAGATAATCCTGTGCCGGGCTCAAGGTTAGCGGGTGCCTCCGGACTAAAGTCTTTCAATTTAATCTTTAAAATATTGCTTATCCTTTCGGTAGTGCTTTTGCTGCGGCGCGCACGCAAAAGTAATTTACGTACATGTTCATTAAGATATAATGGTACATTGCTTGTGCTGTCTACACCTCCTGCAATGCCGCATTCTATCTGCCCAAGGGCAATTTTATTAGCGATGTACATAGAAGCTTCAAGGCCGGTGTTACATGCCTGCTGAATGTCGCAGGCGGGGGTTTTAGGGTCTAGTGTAGTGTGTAAAACACATTCGCGCATAAGGTTAATTTCCCAGCTGTGCTTTATGACTGCGCCACCCGCTACTTCGCCCATTTGCTTACCGGCAAGGTTATATTTATCTATTAGGCCGTTTAGCGTTGCTACCATCATATCTGTATTGCTGGCTTCGGCATAATTGGTAAACTGCCGTGCAAAAGGTATGCGGTTGTAGCCTACAATGGCTACTTTTCGTGCTGTAGTATCTTTTAACATAGTGTGTTGTTTTAGTGATACTAAGGTACGAAATTTCTGAATTGAAACTGAGTTGCAAAAAGTAGAGTTGCAAAGTAACAAAGTAACTGAATTAGCACAACCCCGGATTTTTTGCTGTGTATTTAAAAAACGAATTGCATAAACCTCAGGAAATGCCCTATTACTTAGAGATTACCAATTTTTAAAAAATAAATTCTTATTTTTAATCTTAGGGTCCAATTATCAGAGAGGAATGTATTTTAATCTGAAATCTGAGATCAAAAATCTGAAATTAATTTGATTCCCTTTGTGTCTCTTTAAGGCGTTTTTTAGTACTGCGCAGTACATCGCGCACATCGCGCACGGCATCTCGGGCAACCTTATCTACCTTTGCTAATTTTTTAGCGAAAGCCTGCATTTTTGCAATATCGGCTTCGTCAACTTTGGGTTTTATTTCTTCGGTAAATTTTATAAATTCTTCGGTAACTGTATCAATTGCGGCATAAGCATTATTAAGGTCGGCATACACTTCTTCAATTTCTTTCACGGCATCTTTAAAAAGCTGGGTGTTTTTTTTATGAATTTCCTGTAATTGCTTTCTTTCCTTCTTGCTGAACATTTCCATATTAAGTAGCATTTTTAAAACGTTGCAAGGTGCGCATTAATACGAAAATACACGTTAACCCCGTGTTACTTCTTTATTATATTTAATATTATAATAAATAATCAAAAAGCTCCTAAATAGCCATAACATAAGTATTTATATTCAGGTTTAGGTAATGGTATTGCCAGTTAAGGCTAAGTACCCGTTCTATGGTAGCTTTTAAGCCAGTATAGCTGTTGGACTTTTTTATATATATGTTAGCACCGTGTACTAAAGTGTCGTGTATATCCTGATCGGAGTCGCTGGTAGAATATATAGCAATAGGCATATTACTGCATTTTTCCATCGTGCGTATTTCTTTAAGGCATTTTTTACCTGTTGTACCGGGCATGTTAAGGTCTAAAAACATTATATCCGGAATTATAGTATCTATAAGGCCAAGGTAGATGAGTACCGCCGTACGCGAATTAAACGATTGAAACACATAATTAGTATGTACTTCGCTTAACGCCTCTTTAAAATACATGCAATCCTCAATGTCGTCGTCTACAAGTACAATGTTATATCTTTGGTATTTTTTTTCATATTTCCGATATTAAATTTAAAAAACGATTTAAAACTTGTATAAATTTAGTCTTAAAAGCCCCTTATAAAATTTTATATCTTGTTTAATATCAATGAAAGAAAAATCTTTATAAAATTTGTTTAATATAATTTTGTTATTTGATAATCAGTAATTTATAATATTAAATATATTACAACCTTAAGGTTAAACAGTTTTTTGTGATATATACCAGCTGTTAGCATAAGCAAAAACCCCTAAAACATTTGCTTTAGAGGTTTTAAATGATTTTGGCAAATGCCGAAGTATCTAACATTTAGCTGTTGAGCATAACTGGCATAACAAGCATGGTCACAGTTTCACCTTCGTCAAGGCCATCTACGGGGGTAAGTATTCCTGCGCGGTTAGGTAAAGACATTTCGAGCATTATTTCATCGCTTTGCAGGTTAGTAAGCATCTCGGTAAGAAAACGCGAGTTAAAACCTATCTGCATATCATCGCCCTGGTAATCGCAGGTAAGGCGCTCTTCGGCTTTATTGCTGTAATCAATATCTTCTGCAGATATATTAAGCTCTGTACCGGCAATTTTAAGGCGTATCTGGTGGGTAGTTTTGTTCGAAAAAATAGCCACACGACGTACAGAACTAAAAAACTGCGTTCTGTTTATCATTAATTTATTAGGGTTTTCTTTAGGTATAACCGCTTCATAATTAGGATATTTACCATCAATAAGGCGGCAGGTAAGCACATAATTATCAAAAGAGAACGTAGCGTTAGCATCGTTATATTCTATTTTAACTTCTGCATCGCTTGCGCCCAGGATGCCTTTAAGGATTGTAAGTGGCTTTTTAGGCATTATAAAATCGGCTACCTGGGAGGCAACTACATCTGTTCTTTGATATTTAACTAATTTATGCGCATCTGTAGCTACAAATGTGAGCCCCTGTGGTGAGAACTGGAAAAATACACCCGACATTACGGGGCGAAGGTCGTCGTTACCGGCAGCAAATATAGTTTTGCTTACAGCAGTAGCGAGAACCTCTGCAGGAACTATAGTTACAGACGGGTCTTCCAGGCTTACCGCTTTAGGAAATTCGTCGCCGGCAGCATAAGCCAGTGCATATTTACCCGAATTAGAACTTATTTCTATGGTATTGTTTTCTTCAACCGTAAAGGTAAGCGGCTGCTCCGGAAACGTTTTTAAAGTTTCAAGTAATAATTTTGCAGGTACTGCTACACTGCCTTTGCTTTCTGAATCTATTTCCAGCACGGCAGACATTGTAGTTTCAAGATCTGAAGCAGAAACCTTTAGCTCGGTATTATTTAATTCAAATAAAAAGTTATCTAAAATAGGCAGGGTATTACTGCTGTTAATAACACCATTAAGCACCTGCAGCTGCTTTAGTAAATATGAACTTGATACTATAAATTTCATCGTAGGTTTTGTGTTTATCTGTAAAAATACCTAAAATTTTAGGTGTAGCAAATATATTGTAATCAAATTGAACTGGAAAATTTTATAAACACTTATTAGGAGCAATACATTTTAAAATTTGTTTACTTAAATATAATAATCAGGCAGTAAATGAATAATTAATAAAGAAATCTTTTTAAAAAGTTAAACTGTAAATAATTATTTAAGGCTATATTTGGTAATGTAAGAATACGATAAATATGGATGAAGATAATGAATTATACCTCTTGGTGAAAAATATAAAAACAAGAGAGGACTTTGAAGATTTTTTAGAAATATTGGTTGCTGATTATAGCAAAAATAAAGAGGCCTGGCAAAATGATACATTAAGGTCGTACCTTGAGGCACTGCATGGTTTTAACTATGACAGCGAAAAAGACCGCCCGTCATGGAAAGCTTTTGCCGAAATGCTGTTAGCTGCGAGACATTATGAATAAAATTGATATGTACTTGCAATAATAACGGGGTTTAGCTTTTATTTAATAGTTAAATTGCCCGGGTTGGTCATCTGTACGGTTATAGATATACAAGGGGACTACATTTTCTGTAAATTTACATCATAAATATGTTAAGTGCTACTACACAACAATTGAACTCAATTGCTGCCATTTGCATATTTATGGTTAAACAATTAGCAGATGAAAAAAGTAACAGCCACAAAAAACTTAGCCGAAACTGATAAAGATTATTTAGAACAGGAAAGGGATACTTTACTTGAATTAGGAAAAGATATTACTAAAGTAAGGGAGAAAGATGATTTGATAGCTCTTTTTTCTAACAGGATAAAGAATATTCATTATTTTACCCACACTATTGTTACGCTTATAGATTATAAGACAGAAACGTATTGGCCGTTTCTTTTAAATACGTATGCATCTGTTATAAGAAAACATGATTTTTACGATCGTTTGGCGGCATCTCATTTTAAGCTTAATGAGCCCTTTATACAAGAAGTTATAGCAGCTGACGGCCCTGTGTCATTTATGCTGGAAGATATTATGGACAGGCCAGGGAGCCCTGTATTTTTGCGGGTAAATTATGAAGGGGGTATTAGAGAACTACTGATAACAACCTTATGGAATGAGGATATGCCCATGGGTTTTTTACACATATATTCTGATAAACCCGATAGTTTTACACAGCAATTCAGGAGGATTATAAAAGGTATAGCCCCACAATTATCTAATGCAGTATCTAACATAATAAAAAATGAAGAGCTGGAAAAAAAGGAAAACGAAAAATCATTCCTTTTAGATTTTAGTTATGATATTGCTACCGTAAGGACTAAAAGCGAGCTTGAAACAGCTGTTACAACTGCTCTAAGAAAAATAAACAAAATAAAAGGTTACGTTGTACGAAAAATAAATGCCGACGGTACTACAATGAGTACCTACATTCATGATGACAGCGTGATCCCGGAAGGCGACCCCATAATGATTGATGTAGGCAGGGAGAAATTCCCTATCTATGATGGCTTGCAAAGCAGGGTACTGGAGAGTTATATTCCGTTGCTTTTTAGTGTTGATATCGAGATAGAAAGAGGTGTAACATCTGCCTATTTATATTTTTGGAAACGCTTAGGATATAAAAGAATGGTGGGCATAGCACTGCGTAATGGAGAGACAGACCTTGGTATTTTATGGCTGGGTATAGACGAGGTTAATATTTCATTGCTACAGGGTATTTGTGCGCAAATATCCATCGCTATGGCAAATATTATGGCGAATGAAATGCTGGAAAGCCGCAGTAATGAGCAGTTAGTATTGTTGCAATTTGGTAACGAAATGGCAGGTGTGCGTACAAAAGATGATTTACAGAATGCTATAATCACGGTGCTTAGAGACCTGCTTAATACTAAGCTTGCCATGCTGCAACTTTTTGATGAAGATGGCATTGGCTTAACTCCTTACATGTCTGACACCAGTTTGTTTAAAGATGCCATTTCTAAACACGATGAAAGGGTTTCTGTAAAATTAACGATAGAAGAACCCTATACTGCTAAAGTATTAGGTAGTACAGAGCCGGTGGTATTTAATGTGGAAGAAGAATTAAGGACTACAAACTCTTTATTTGCACAATTGTGGAAACAGGTAGGCTTTGAGAATACTTATGCTGCTTTATTGCGTGTAGGTCTTACCAATATTGGTACCTTGTGGCTACTGGCCGATTCTTTAAATCCTGCTGTTGTAAAGGGAATTTGCTCGCAAATATCTATGGCTATTGCAAATATACTGGCAAATGAAAAACTGATTCTATATAAACAACAGCTCGAACAGGAAAACGTATACTTAAAAGAACAGATAAAAACCATTTATAACTTTGGCGAAATTATAGGCTGTGGGGAGCAAATGCAAAAGGTTTACCAGTTAATGTCGATGGTAGCAGAGTCTAACTCAACAGTACTGATATTAGGCGAAACAGGTACAGGTAAAGAACTCATTGCCCGTGCCATACATAATGCATCGCCCAGGAAAGATAAACTAATGATAAAGGTAAACTGTGCTGCATTGCCGGCTAACCTTATAGAAAGCGAACTCTTTGGCCATGAAAAAGGTGCCTTTACAGGAGCTATAGAAAGGCGAATAGGTAAATTTGAACTTGCAAATAACAGTACCTTGTTTCTCGATGAGATAGGCGAGATGCCGCTGGAAGCACAGGTAAAATTACTGCGTGTTATACAGGAGCGGGAGCTGGAACGCGTGGGCGGTAAAGACACTGTTAAGGTAAACGTAAGAATTGTTGCTGCCACAAACCGCGACCTTGAAGAGGAGGTTAATGCAGGACGCTTTAGATCGGACCTTTTTTACAGGCTTAATGTTTTTCCTATAAGCTTACCACCACTTAGGGAAAGGATGGAGGACCTGGAAGCACTCACTAATTTTTTTGTAGCCAAATATAATAAAAACACTGGTAAGAACATTACCAGGATATCGCCAAAGGCAATGCAACAATTGCAAAGTTATTTATGGCCGGGCAACGTTAGGGAATTAGAACATCTTATAGAGCGTAGTGTGCTAATGACTACCGATAACCTTTTAAGGGAAGTATACCTGCCTAAAAAAGCAGATGCTCATAATGCACCCGAAAAAAATATATTTAGCAAATCCCTGGAAGATATGGAACGCACCTTTATTATAAGTGCCTTAAAGCGTTGTAAAGGAAAAATATCCGGCGCAGGTGGTGCTGCAGAGGTTCTCGATATTCCGGGTAACACGCTGCATTCTAAAATGAAAAAGCTGGATATAACTAAAGCTGATTATTTTAGTTAATGCAATAATTTGTTGTTTTATACTATATTGGGCTATAGTAAATTTAATGTGGAGTAAAAGTAAAAGGCTGTATAGCGAAGAAACTTCGCAACATGGTAACCAAAATACTTATAATATATGCAGGTGGTAATCCTTGCGAAAGTCTTTAAAATTTGAAATAAAAATGGTCGGAATTTCTTCCGACCATGATTACCCTATTAAGGCAGCTTTTTTATTTTATGTAAGGATGACTAAGCCAGTTTAGCAAGGATAGCATTAAATGTATCACTTGGCCTCATTGCTTTATCTGTAAGAGCATAATCAGGATGGTAGTAACCACCTATTTGCTGTTCTTTACCTTGTGCGCCTATAAGCTCTGCATTAATTTTAGCTTCGTTTTCTGTAAGTTCTTTAGCGATCTCAGTAAACTTAGCTTTAAGTTCTGCATCTTTATCCTGTGCTGCAAGAGCCTGTGCCCAGTATAGCGCAAGGTAAAAGTGTGAGCCACGGTTATCTATCTGGCCTACTTTGCGTGCAGGAGATTTATCGTTTTCAAGAAATTTCTCGTTAGCAGCATCAAGTGTTTCGCTTAATACTAATGCTTTAGAGTTGTTAAGTGTTTGGCCAAGGTGCTCTAACGATACGCCAAGGGCAAGGAACTCTCCAAGAGAGTCCCAGCGAAGGTAACCTTCCTCTACAAATTGCTGAACGTGTTTAGGAGCCGATCCTCCTGCGCCAGTTTCGAACAAGCCACCACCATTCATTAACGGAACGATAGAAAGCATTTTTGCCGATGTACCAAGCTCAAGGATTGGGAAAAGATCCGTTAAATAATCACGTAATACATTACCTGTTACAGATATAGTATCTTCACCTTTAATGATGCGTTCTAATGTAAACAGGGTAGCAGCAACCGGGTTCAGGATTTGTATATCAAGGCCTGTAGTATCGTGGTCTTTAAGATATGTTTTTACTTTTTCTATAATTTGCACGTCGTGCGCCCTGTTCTCATCTAACCAGAAAACAGCAGGAGTTTCGCTAAGGCGTGCACGGTTTACAGCAAGCTTAACCCAGTCCTGTACAGGGGCATCTTTAGTTTGGCACATCCTGAAGATATCGCCAGCCTCAACAGCCTGTTGTAAATATACAGTGCCGTTGTTTTTGTCGGTTACTTTAATAGTGCCTTTTGCAGTAGCCTGAAAAGTTTTATCATGGCTTCCATACTCTTCAGCTTTTTGGGCCATAAGGCCTACATTTGGTACGCTGCCCATAGTAGCTGGGTTAAACGCCCCGTGTTTTTTACAAAAATCTATAGTGGCTGTATATACGCCGCTGTAGCTTCTGTCTGGTATAATAGCTTTAGTATCCTGTTGTTTACCGTCTACATTCCACATCTGGCCACTTGTACGTATCATAGCAGGCATAGAAGCATCTACAATAACATCGCTTGGCACGTGCAGGTTAGTAATACCGGTTTCAGAATTTACATAGGCAAGGGCAGGAGATGTTGTATATACCGCATCAATAGCAGCTTTAACTTCAGCTTCTTCCGGTTTGCCGGCTATTTTAGCATATACATCGCCAAGGCCGTTACGGGTATCTACGCCAAGGGTTTTAAATAACTCACCATATTTTTCAAACACCTCTTTATAGAACACCTCTACAAAAGCGCCAAAGATAATAGGGTCAGAAACCTTCATCATCGTAGCTTTAAGGTGAACAGAGAATAGTATGCCTTTAGCTTTAGCATCGGCAACCTGTTCTGCAACAAAAGCTTTTAGTTTTGCAAGGCTAAGGGCACTGCTGTCTATTATCTCTCCTGCTTTTAGCGGAGTGCTTGCTTTAAGGGTGGTAATAGTACCATCTTCAGATACAAAATCTATAGTAACATCAGTAGCATCTTTTATAGTAACAGATGTTTCACTGCCATAAAAATCGCCTTCGGTCATGCTGGCAACTTCAGTTTTACTATCGGCAGTCCATGCTCCCATAGAGTGCGGGTGTGCCTTAGCATAGTTTTTAACGGCGCGTGGTGCGCGGCGGTCAGAGTTTCCTTCGCGAAGTACCGGGTTAACGGCAGACCCTAATACTTTACCGTATTTAGTTTTAACTTCTTTCTCTTCATCTGTTTTAGCATCTTCCGGAAAATCAGGAATGTTGTAACCCTGGCTCTGTAGTTCTTTAATTGCAGCTTTAAGCTGTGGTACAGAGGCAGATATATTGGGAAGTTTAATAATATTAGCTTCCGGTGTATTTGCCAGCTGGCCAAGTTCGGTAAGGGCATCGCCTATTTTTTGTTCATCGGTAAGGTTTTCAGGAAAATTAGCAAGAATCCTTCCGGCAAGCGATATATCCCTGGTTTCTACCTCTATGCCCGCAGGGGCTGCAAAGGCCTGTACAATAGGGAGAAGTGAGTGGGTGGCCAGCATTGGGGCCTCATCAGTTATCGTGTAAATGATCTTTGATGTATCGGACATTTTTTTTGTTGTTTAAACAGCCTTTTAATTAAAAAGCTTATTGTTAATACGTTATAATGTGTTTGTTTGTAATGCTTAATAATTAAGGCAAAGTATAAACCACACCCGTCCTGAATGTATAAAGCAAGGCACGCAAATATAACAAAAACAAAAAGAAATGAGGCAGCATTATTTCGTAAAAATTGGCATTGCTTTTTTTATTATGTTTATTTTTTAGACAGCGTTATTGCAACTTTAATCTTGGTTATTTAATGGTTTTATAAAATTTATAGAAATATTTTGCGTTTTCATGTTACAAATAAAGGTGACGTTCGTCTTAAAGATGTTACCGTTAAATATAAATGTTATGAGCAATCAGTGCGAAATAGTTTACTACCTGGACAACAACGATATGGCAATAATAGAGGTAGAGCAAAAAGGCTATAGCGGCCTGCGTAACATACTATGGGTAGTTTACCACAAGGCCACCCAAAGTGTAAACAGGTTTAGTTTTAGGCCTACGTTTTCTAAGACTAAAGCTCACGGACAAAAATTCAGGAAAGGCTTTCTTAAACTGGCTAACAAGCCCGGTAATTACGCTATAGAGATAGATGCCCTTGTATTTAATTTTATTGAGCAGGACCCCGAAAAGATTCCTGTTGGTGCTATCGTCAGCATAGAAAAATACTTGAGTACGGTAGTTTAAATTAATCATCATATTCAAAAAAGCATATCCAGGATACATTTATATTTGTGCATTCCGGGATTTGTTGTTATGCTAAATTAACAGTTTCATAAAGTATTTGCTTTTTTGAGCCAAATGCAATAGTTTAGCGCAAAATGTAATGCCATGAATAGCTACGAGGAAAAGCTGAGCTTATTAACAGAAATGATTGCCTTTGCAAAGATAGACGGTCAGGTGCACGAACGCGAATACCGCTTTCTTTCTATAGTGGCATCGCAGCTAAAGGTAGAAAATGATGCCTTTAAAACCTTGTTTAAAGAACCTGCACCCAAGGTTATCGTTAAGACCGAACATCAGCGCATATTACAATTTTACCGTCTTGCACTCCTTATGCAGGCCGATGGTGTTTTGCACAGTAATGAGCAGGTGGCCATACGCGAAATGGGTATAAACATGGGCCTAAGCCCTTTTGCCATGAAAAGCGTACTGGTAGAAATGCAGCATTCTCCCACAGGATTAATAGACCCAGAAGTTTTACTGGCACTTTTTAGGGCACAGCAAAATTAGTTTCATTGCATATTTAACATTGATAATATTTAAATATGCAGTCTGTATACCATCGGGAATTTAAAACAACTTTAGAACTACAGGACATTATAAAATGTTTCTGGTATGACCGTGTAAACTTTGAGGAATTTCCCGATGGCCTTAACATAGTGCCCGATGGCTATGCCGAAATTATATTTTACTTTGGCAGCGGTTGCAGTATTTTACGCAATGGCAACTTACAGCCACTACATTCACCCTTTGTGATCGGGCTTTTAAGCCATCCTGTTCAGTTTTACTCTCAAAACAAGTTAGAAATTATTGCTATAAGGTGTTATCCGTGGACAGTGTTTGGTTTACTCGGGCTGCCGTCCGGTAAAGGCGGTGTGCAAATGCTCAAACATCCCATTGCCCAACTTCAACCGGTCTTAAATGATCTTATTAATGCCGGTAATAAAGAAGAAGCCATAGCCGTAGTACAACACTATTTTATGCATGCACAATTGCAACAACCTGCTAACAACACGATATTAAAGGCAGGATTGGCTATGAACAAAGCAAAGGGTACATTGCCGGTAAGCCAGATAGCCAATGCTGCCCATGCCACGGTTCGCACGCTCGAAAGGAACTTTAAGCAGTCTTCGGGCTACAGTGTTAAAGACGTTTCAGGACTTATGCGTTTTGAGCAGGTGCGTAACCGGCTGTTGCTTGAACCTGAATCTAACCTTGCAGGCCTGGCACAAGAGTTAGGGTATGCTGACCAGTCGCATCTTAGCAGGGAGTTTAAGCGTTACAGTGGGACAACCCCGGCAGCATTTGCCCGAAACGCAAAGGATGGAAAGAATAAGTGACCATGTTTTGTCGTATTTGTACAATCCTAAGGTAAGAAAGTTCCCGAATTTTGTATTATAATTAATAATACAACTTTATGATACTTAAAGATAAAAAAGTAGCCATAATAGGGGCGGGGCCTATAGGGCTCACAATGGCAGGGTTACTACAGCAGCAAGGAATAGATGTAACCGTGTATGAAAGGGATAAGCACTCTGAAGCAAGGATTTGGGGCGGTACGCTCGACCTGCATGAAGATTCCGGACAGGTGGCATTAAAGAAAGCAGGGTTGCTGCGAGGCTATTTGGCAATGGCAAAACCTATGGGAAGAATCATAACCGATAAGCAGGGCAATGTAGTATTATCTGTACCGCCTCAACATAAAACACCCGAGATAAACAGGAATAATTTAAGGCAGCTTCTGCTCAATAGCTTAGTGGAAAATACTGTTGATTGGGATAGTAAATTTACATCGCTCACTAAAGAAGATGATAGATGGCTTTTGCGCTTTGAAAATCAGCCCGATGCAATTGCAGATGTGGTTATTGTGGCCAATGGTGGAATGTCGGCAGCAAGAAAGTATGTTACAAATGTCGAAGCAAAATATACGGGGACATTTATCATACAGGGCGAAATTCCTGAACCGGAAATTAACTGTCCTGAATTTTACAGGTTGTGCAATAATAGTATATTCATGACTGCTTGCAATGGTGTTAACTTTGTTGCTAACCCGCATAATAACGGTGCATTAACCTATAATGTAACTTTTAGAAAACCTGAAGAATGGCTTAGTAACAACAGATTAGATTTTCAGGATAAAGAAGTTATTGCTGCGTTTCTTTCAGAGATGTTCTCTCATTGGCACGAATCTTACAGACGGTTGTTCAGCGCAACGACTTATTTCGTGGGACTGCCTGCAAGAGTGCTGTTGTTAGATAACCAATGGGAAGGTAATCGCCCTTTACCCATAACGCTTATTGGTGATGCTGCCCATGTAATGCCGCCCTTTGCAGGCAAGGGAGTAAATACCGGGCTTATGGATGCGCTAATAGTATCGGATAATTTTACCAATGGAAAATTTGATACCCTTGAAGCCGCAATTGCAGATTATGAAAAAAAAATGTTTGTTTATGCAAGACAGGCGCAGCTCGAAACAAGCACCAATGAAATTGCAATGCACCAACCTGATTTCTCGTTTCTAAAGAGATTTGAGGGCTAAACTTATAGTATAAGTTTAAGAAATTACTTTAGCTTCTTTATAGTATATAGCTCATTATGGTCTTCAACCTTTGGGTACATCCGTACTGAATAATCGTCGTTAAAATGCGCCCTGTATAATATATTTCTGTCTTTATGTTCCTGCGTTAAGGTCATTGTATTAAATAATATGAACCCATTTATATTAAGCAGGGCGTTAACATGATTTATAAAGAAATCTTCGAACAGGAAATTAGGCATTACGGTATCTTTAAAGATATCTATAACGATAAGGTCGTATTTATCTTTAGATTTTAATACAAATTCAAAGGCATCACAAATTATAATTTCGAGGTTTTTAATTTTGTTGAGCCCAAAATAAGTATTGGCAATATCTATTACTTTAGGGTCTATTTCTACACCGGTAATTTTACCTTTGTAGCCTATTTCGTCTACGAGTGTTTTAATAACACTGCCACCTGCTACACCTAAAACCAGTATACTTTTAAAACCTTTTATACGCCCGAAACCAATATACTTTAACCCCTTGCGTAATATGCGCTGCAGGCTGCCATAAGAGTAATTGGTGTTTTTAGAGTCCAGTACCAGTTGGCCATTATTGTAGGTAACCTCGAGGTTATGGCTAATATCTGATTTTTTTTTTACAATGTTTACAGGTATAAAATAACTCAGGAATTTTTTAAGCATGGTTAGGTCTACGTTTTTTTCCGGGGTAAATATAACGCAATTTTCAGGTTAAACCATTCATAAATATAGTAGATTGGCACGCAATCTATTTTCCTGATATTTTAGCACTAAGCGCACCAAGTTTTTTCATGAGGAACACAAAGCTAAGCCTAACATTTATAATAAAGATAACAATGTAGAAGAACACAATGCTTTGCAATTCGCTTGTGTTCCCACCCACGGTGGAATATGCACATCCTTTTATTATATAGCCTTGTGTTCTTAGTGAAAACTTCGTGTGCTTTTGGTAAAAAATAAAGTCTGTAAATATCTTCATATTAATAATATTGTTAGTTGTGTAGTCATGCTGGTTTAACTTTTTTTAAATTGCTTAATTTTTTGTATCTTTATTACACGATAATGCTTTATAAAAGGAGTTAAAAATATAAGCCATGTTTAAACAAGAATTAGAACAACTGTTTACTGCTATGCCACAAATAGTTAAAGATAAATTACAACCCGTTATGGATAACCTGCTGGAAAGGGCAGGAGACCTTGATGCTGAAGATGACAAAAACTCCGACTTTTATGCCGAAGAACACGAATTGATAATGAAAGAAGTACACAAGGTAAAATACCTTAATGACCAGTGGCAGATAATGAATGCCAAAAAAAATAATTAGTAGATTTTTTTATTAAGCAAAAGGGACTATGTAAACTCTATATCTACATAGTCCCTTTTGTATTTTATAGTCTTTACCGCTATCTTATTTCGGCAAAAGTATCTCCCTGTTTTATATCGCCGCTCTCAAAGCCTTTTTTAAACCAGTACATTCGCTGTGCCGATGTACCGTGGGTAAAGGAATCGGGTACAACGCTGCCCTGCATACGCTTTTGTATGGCATCGTCGCCTACTGCATTTGCTGCGCTAAGGGCTTCCTCAATATCGCCCTTTTCAAGTACGTTATTCATTTTTTGGTCATAATGCGCCCATACACCGGCGTAAAAATCGGCCTGCAACTCTAAACCTACAGATAGCCTGTTGGCTTCGGTTTCGTTGCCCTGTTCCTGCAGCTGCCTTATTTTAGCCGATGTACCCAATAAGGTTTGCACATGGTGGCCTATCTCGTGGGCTATAACATAAGCAATGGCAAAATCGCCACCTTTAGCACCAAAACGTGTTTGCAACTCGTCAAAAAAGGCAAGGTCCATATATACTTTTCTGTCTTCCGGGCAGTAAAACGGCCCTGAAGATGACGATGCATTGCCACAGCCGGTTTGTACACCATCGCGAAACAGTACCAGTTTTGGGTCTTCATAAGTTTTTCCATTTTCAGAAAATATTTTTGCCCAAACGTCTTCGGTGTCAACAAGTATAGCGTTTACCATTTCGCCCATTTCCTTATCGCGGGCGGTAAGCTCTACGGGTTCTCCACCCTGGCTATTTCCCTGTTGCAGCTGGTTATTAATATCATTCAGCACGGTAGAGTCGCCGCCGATAAACATATTAATTACCAGTATTATAACACCTATAATACCACCGCCTGCCGCTACCTGTCCGCCCGATACACCACGGCGGTCTTCCATGTTATCGCTTTGTCTTCTGCCTCCCCATTTCATAATTGTTTGTTTTTGGTAGCATGAATTTATAAATTATTAATGTGCCGCCATACAATTTTATCATCAATTTAGCACTTTGGCCTATAAAAAAGCAGCCATACATTACTATGGCTGCCTGTTATATATGTGATTTTATTAAAACCCAAACCTGAACCCGAGATACGCATCAGCCTGGTCGGTATCGCTTACTGCGGCAGATAGTATGGAACCCGACCCTATGAAGAAACCGCCAAACCTAAAGCCTATACCGGCTGTAAACCCTGCAATTTCGCTTACAGATAAGGGTACATAAGCCTCGAAAGAATTTAGCGAATAGCGCGGTGTTATAGTGCCTAAATTCTGGATGGCTATCTGGTTATTTGTTTCGTCGTCTTTAAGTTTTTGCTGTAAGTAACCTGTTACATACCAGTTACCATATACATTATAATCGGCATAGGCGGCAAACATAGCCGGTAGCTTCACTTTAAAATCTTTTGCAGCTGATGTTTGCGAGAGGTATCCGCTTTGTACAAGCACATCTTCAATTTCCTGAATGTTGCTTACGCCATTAAACTGGTTAAGGTTAAGCCCGGATCCGGCAGGAATATTTAAGTTATAGCTGTTAGATACATTATTGTCGTCTTTAAAGGTCATGCTGCCCAGGTTTTTAAGCGAAACACCCGCATTTAACTTATATGAGTCGTCTTTTTGGGTGTCGAGCCACTGGTAATTAAAACCAATATCTGTAGCAAAACCGCCAAGCCCGCCGGCAAAAAAGTCGGTAAAATTACCACTGTCGGTAAAATCATTAGCCAGGGAGCCGGAGTAGGCAAAATTAATATTGGCCTGGGCATCGCTAAGTGTTGCGTTGCCGGTAACATCTGTAATACGGCCTCTAAGCCTGTCTACGCTCATATTAGCATATGAGCCAGGGAATAAAAAATTGAAAGTTATACCTGCAGAGAATTTATTAGTGTCATCGCTGTAAATTTCGCGTGCGGCAGAAAGGCCTATTTCACCCCAGGTTGTAGCAGCAACCCGTTGGTTATAATTTGTACTAATTGTGCCCGTACCTAATATAGCGTTGCCCACAGAGGAAGTAACAGAGTTACCCAAATTAACATCTACATCTACAAGGTTTGCCTTAACTTTTGCAGCAGAAGTAATGGCAAAGGCCCACTTTTCTATTTTAAAGCCAAAGGCAGGCCCTAAAATATCAATATCTGCACGCAGGTTAACAGGCTCATTGCCGCGAAAAAGCAGGTCTTCAAAATCTTCTTCGCCACCTATAAGGTCGCCAAAGGTTACTTTGTTGTTAGATACATTAGCGCTAAAATTGAACACGTTAACTTCATAAGTATTTTTAAGGTTAACAAGCTCGGCAGGGTTAAGGTTTGCATTAAGCAGGCCGGTACGACGGGTGGTATTTATTCCCGAAAAATGTTCCTGTGCAAACAGTCCTGTGCTGAACAAAACAAGCAGGCATAGTAAAGGTTTTTTCATAGTGGTGTCTGGTTATTATTGGTATACTAATTTACTGGTATTTTAATTACTTAAGCTCTGTATTTTTGATAATTTACTAATTATCTGCTTAAATAAATTAAAACAACGCTAAGTACAATAATAAATAACACATATAAAATACCTATAAATGGGTATTTTTTAAGCTTTATTACAAGCGTTAGCTAAACACTTTTCCATACCGGCTCGTCTGGTACAGGTGCGGTAAGGCTAAGCGAAATTTTTGTAACCGGATGTATAAAATCAAGCTTTCGTGCGTGCAGGTTAATACCACCATCAGGGTTACTGCGGTCGGCACCATACTTAAGGTCGCCCTTTATAGGAGATCCTATTGCGGCGAGTTGGGCACGTATCTGATGGTGGCGGCCCGTGTGTAAGTTTACTTCCAGCACTGTATAATTATCGAGCTGTTTTATTATGGTATAATCGAGGCTTGCCTGTTTGCTTTCGGGCACTTCTTTGCTATGCGCTTTAGAAGTATTGCGCTTTTCGTCGCGCTTTAAATAATGCACTAACGTTGCCGATTCCTGCTCCGGGCGTTTTTTTACCACTGCCCAATAGGTTTTTTTAGTCTCACGGTTTTTAAAAAGTTCATTTAAGCGGGTAAGGGCTTTACTTGTACGGGCAAAAACAACAATACCGGTAGTGGGCCTGTCGAGCCTGTGTACAACTCCAAGGAAAACTTCCCCGGGCTTATCGTACTTATCTTTAATATATTCTTTAACAATTTCGCTGAGGGGCTTATCGCCGGTTTTGTCTCCCTGCACAATATCGCCTACGCGCTTGTTAACCACTATAATGTGGTTATCCTGGTATATTACGTTTAAATTACTTTTATCAGATACTATTTTCAAGGTGGATTGTTGGATTATTAGATATTGGATTGTTGGATAGGAGAAAGAGTTGAACGAAATCTGACGATCATTCTAACGATGATGTCAAGTTTAGTGGTAAGTAATTCTAAATCCTGCTCATTTAAAAAACCAAGGTCTGATGAAATTAATAATTGTGTTTCTATTTCATAGGCCGAACCTACTGCAATCTCTAAAAATCTTGAGAAATCTTTATTAGAGCTTCGCGATGAGCCTTCGGCAATGTTTGATGGAATGATACGCTGGCTCTATGCAGTTGGTTTGTTATTCCAAATCGTTCGGAATCTGGGAATTTAGAAGTTGTTAAATAGATATCTGTACAAAAAACCCTGCTTAATTTCCAGACTTCTAAATCTTTAAAACGATGCATACTATTTGTTTTAATTTAATTATCTAAAAATCAAACAATCCAAGAATCTAAATTAGTACTGCTCCTTCTCGTTAGGGAAATCAGCCGACTTCACATCATTTACATACTGGCCAATAGCGGTTGTCATACTTTCATATAGGTTCATGTAACGGCGCAAAAAACGTGGACTAAACTCGTTGTTCATGCCCAGCATATCGTGTATAACCAACACCTGGCCATCTACGCCGCCACCGGCACCTATGCCTATTACAGGTATAGAAATGCTTTCTGCTACCTTTTGAGCAAGCTTTGCAGGGATTTTTTCTAACACTACGCCAAAACAGCCTACACGTTCCAGCATTTTAGCATCTTCAATAAGTTTATCAGCTTCTTCTTCTTCTTTGGCACGAACTGTGTATGACCCAAATTTATAAATACTTTGTGGCGTTAACCCCAAATGGCCCATAACAGGTATACCGGCGTTAAGTATTTTTTTTATAGAATCTTTAATTTCGCTGCCGCCCTCCAGTTTTAGGGCATGCGCACCACTTTCTTTCATTATCCTGATAGATGAACGTAAAGCCTCTTTAGGATCTGACTGGTAGCTGCCAAAAGGGAGGTCTACCACAACAAGGGCGCGGTTAGTAGCACGCACTACAGATGACGCATGGTATATCATTTGGTCGAGCGTTATGGGTAATGTGGTTTCATGCCCCGCCATTACATTAGAGGCCGAATCGCCTACCAGTATTACATCTACACCGGCAGTATCTACAATTTTTGCCATAGTAAAATCGTAAGCTGTTAGCATAGAGATTTTTTCGCCGTGGGCTTTCATCTCTATTAACGACTTTGTGGTTACTCTTTTATAATCTTTTTTGGCGACTGACATATTCTTTGAAATTTTAGGCGGTAAATGTAGTAAATTGCATTAAGATTAGGTTGCAGGTTTTCGTTTTATTACCATGTTTATACTACTTGGTATTGGCTAAGCCTTTAGCATATTAAATAAAAAAGACATGAAAAAGCTATTTATTATTTCGGTAATGCTTTCTGCACAAGGCATTTTTGCCCAGGAAGGCGAAATTAAAAAAACGATACAAACTTTTTTTGATGGTTTGCAAACGCGAGATACTGTAAAAATGCAGTCGGTGAGTTACAAAAATCTGATATTGGAATCTGTTACAGAGCACATGGGAGAGGGCAAACTCGATTTTGAAACAGCCGACGAGTATTACAAACAGGTAGCACGCATACCCCAAAGCCTGAAAATTGAAGAGAAGATACTTAGCTACAAAGTGCAGGTAGACGGTACGCTGGCGCATGTATGGGCACCTTACGAGTTTTATGCTAACGGAAAATTAAGCCACAAAGGTGTAAATTCTTTCCAGCTATTTAATGATCGAGGTAAGTGGACTATTATTTACATTGTAGATACCCGCCGCGCGGCCGGTAAATAAATGCAAAACCGCATTAACATTTTCCGGATGCATAAAGGATGCGGTAATTGTTAATGCGGTTCGTTTATATTTTTTTGCTAAAGATATTTTATTCTTCAGTATCCTCGTCATGGTCTTCGTCTTCCTCTTCAGTGTCTTCGAACTCGTCGAGCAAAAAGTCTATTACCAGCTCTACGGTATCGCCCTGATCATTAAGGCCCCAGTAAGCAGGGTAGTAGCCATCGCCCCAACCAGCAGCAAACATAAGTACATTATTATCTGAATCTTCGTTTACCTGATGGTCGTTCCAGTCGCCCAGTTCGCGCGAAAAATTATTTTTCCCTGAGTATTCTAAGAATTCTGCCGCAAGCACATCATCATAAAAATTACCGTCAGGATTTGCCTCCTGTAATTTTTCAATCTTATCTGCAAATTGCTCGTTAGTTTCTGCATCAAGAAAAGAAGCAAGGCCTGATTCTACCGGGAAACCATAAAACTCATCTTCGCCCAGGTCATCAAGCTCTTCCTGGGTCATATCATCTGTAAGTGCCAGTATCCATTTTGTGGGAGCCTCCGGCCTGAATTTAATCTTAGCGTAGGCAATCCTGTTGTGCAGTTTGTCTATCTCTGCCATATAAATATATACAGGATATTTATCTGGCACAACAGTACGTGCAAAGGGCCTTTGTTCTGCAGCAAAAAATGGGTCGGATGCAATTATCTGGCCGGTAGGCAGGTTTACATCTCCTATATGTATTTCTACCAGTTCCTGTTCTGCCATTTGGTCGGCAAGGTCATACGGTAGTTCAAAATTATTAAGATCGCTCATGATTGTTTATTTTTAAGGTTTGATAAATTTACAGAAAAGCTTTTAGCCACAAGGTTGTTTTATAAAATCTTTAACCGCAATTTGTAAAAATAAAAAAGCCTTTCAGTAAAAACTGAAAGGCCCTGTTATCTTTGTATTATTTTAAAGCTTGTGCACGTTGTTAGCGAGCGTTTCTATAAACTTGGTTATAGGCCCTTTAATCATCATGGCCATCATGGCATTAAACTCGCCTTCAAAATGCAATTGCACCTCGCACGAATCTGTCTCAACTTCATTAATGTTACCGGTAAGGGTAAAAGGCAGTTTATCACTGGCTGCGCCAAGTATTAGTTTATGAGGTGCCTGCTTTTCTTTCATTTTAAGCTTTATTTCCGGCATACCCTTTAAAGCAAAAATAAACGACTCTTCTCCTGTTACCTCAAACTTGGCAATGTTATCGGGCATAAGCCTCTCAAAGTTTTTAACATTGCTAAACGCATCAAATATATATTGTGCAGGTTTTTGTACGGTAACCTTTGGGCTGTCTAAATTCATTTAATACTTTTTAAAAATTATTTTTTCTTTTTATTAAAAAGTTTTTCAACTTGTTTTTTCGCTATGAAATTTCCAACAATCATTTCAGAATCTCTTGCATCAGTTAAGGTAGTGCAAAATATAAGCACTTTAGCACCAAGAAGCTTGTCAAATTTTAAATAAACTTTTTTTGAAGCAAATGGAACAGCAACAAGTTCTTTAGGCATTGTTTCAAAGCCTTTTTCTATCTCTGCATATAATGTTTCTAAATTGTTGTCGTTTTCACTAAATTCAAAACTCTCATAACGATCTAAAGTCTTAAAATGCGAATCGCGAAAACTGATTTTGTAAACTTTATCCTTAATGGTTAACTGAGCTTCGATAGGTGCGCCAAATTGTTGTGCACGTCCCACTTCAAGGCCATCTTTATCTAAGCCCTGCGCGAAACTAACAGAAGTAATAAATACAGTTAGTAATAAGATAATTTTTTTCATGGTGTAAATTATTAGTTATTTATGGCGCAATAATACTGTTAAATTTTAATATTACGAACTATTTGTAAATAATTTTATTAACAATTTTTATTCGAAAAATAAATAAATTATCGTTAAATATTTATTCCTCTTGTAGCCATGTAGATGGGCTTTTGCTCCAGTCTCTTAGTGTTTCCTGTTCAGCTTCTGTAATATATTGCTTAGCAACAGCAAGTTCAAGCAGGGTACTGTAGTTACCTAAGGTGTGCAGGTTAACATTAGCCTTTTTAAAATTTTCTACAGATACATCAAACCCATACGTAAATATGGCAACCATGCCTTTTACATTAGCGCCGGCTTCGCGAAGTGCTTCAACTGCCATAAGGCTGCTGTTACCGGTACTAATAAGATCTTCGACTACAACCACATTTTGCCCTTTTTGTAAAAAGCCTTCTATCTGGTTTTGGCGGCCATGTTTTTTAGGCTCAGGGCGCACGTATACAAAAGGTAGCCCCATATACTCTGCAACCAATATACCTATCCCTATAGCACCTGTGGCTACACCGGCAATAACATCTGGTTTACCAAATTCTTTCTCTATATATTTAGAAAATTCTTCCCTAATATAATTTCTTATAGGTGGAAATGAGAGTGTTATCCTGTTATCGCAATAAATAGGCGATTTCCATCCGGAAGCCCACGTAAAAGGATTTTTAGGATTTAATTTAATTGCGTTTATTTGTAAAAGCAATTCGGCTGTTTTTTTAGCGGTGTCTGTATTAAAAATCATATTGCAAATGTATAAAGTTTTTATAAACGATAAGCCTCTTTTTTTGACAAATACTGTTGAAAAAGAAACCGATTTTCAAATGTTTTTATTGGAGACGGTTGATTTTGAGCAACTTATTATTAAGATGTTTAATAATAAAATTGAGAAAGCTTTTTTGTACCACCCCGATGAAAAACTTGCCCTTAAAATGCTTAAGGAAAAGATTCCTGTGGCAAAAGCAGGCGGCGGACTGGTGTATAATAGGGACGGTAATGTGCTTTTTATTTTCCGCAATGGTAAATGGGACCTGCCTAAAGGCGGTATAGAAAAAGGTGAGGAAATAGAAAATACTGCCATGCGCGAAGTAGAGGAGGAAACCGGCGTGAGTGGACTTAAAATTATAGATAAGCTGCAAAAAACCTACCATGTTTTTAAACGTCATGGTCAATTTAAGCTTAAAGTTACCCATTGGTATGAAATGAAAACCAATTACAGCGGTGTGCTTGAAGGCCAGGAAAATGAAGGCATTACTAAAGTGGCGTGGCTAAACCGGGAAGAGATTAAGGAGGCACTTAAAAATTCTTACGAGAATATTAAGCTGCTGTTTGAAGAACATAAAATCATGCATGAAAAATAATGGTACAGTAACAAACTATAAAATTCAACATTAAGAACAGTTTAACGTTACCTTCTTAATAATTAACAATTAAGGGTTGTAATTTTATAAAAGCAAAGATATCTAACCGATAAAACAATATCACTACAACGATATACTTTTAGAAGGGTTTTAAAGATAATTTGTGTTTGTTTTATTGGTTAATGGCCCCGGCTGCTTTTTATAAAGCAATCGGGGTTTTTAATTTTCGGGGTTATAGCTTTTAAAAATCCCGTTTTTATAAAATACTACAATGCGCTCTATATCTCCGGGTGCACTTATAATTTTCTCAATTACTTCATTCGGCTTTTTATTTTCGTTGGCTTGCTGCGGCACTTCGGCAGCTGCAGAAAAAAGATCCTGTACAACCTCTACAGGCTCTGCTTTAGGTTGGGCAGGAGCAGGGTCAGGCTGTACAACAAGTTGCGATATTATTTGCGCGGCACCTTCTTTTTTAGGAAAATCTCCTGCGCCGTTCAGCAGCCAGTAGAGGTCTACATCCGGAAAACTCTCTGTAATTTTCATTACAAAATCAAGGCTTGGTTTGTTCCGGCCAGACATTAGGTGTGACAGGCCGGAACGTTGCACACCCAGTTTATCGGCAAATACCGAAGCTGAAAGGCTGTAATATTCTAACAGAATTTCGATGCGTTTAATAAAGTCATCTATGTTTAGCATTGTAAACTGATTTTGTTATTACAAATGTAAACAATAAAATTGATGTAAACAACAATCTAATATAAAGGATTAAAAACATTAAACTATAAATATAAATAAAATTATATATAATACTGATTTATTAATACTTAATGTGCTTAATAAAGTATTTTTAAATAAGTTTGTATAGCTTCGGAAATGACAATTTACAACTGTAACATATTTTAATATCATGCTTGTTTACAAATGTAAAAACGACAATGTTTACTTTTGTAATTCAATAGTACATACATGGATTTAGAGAAAATTTACAATACACACAAAGCCGCGCAACTTGGCGGACGATACATTACTAATGATAATATAGAGCCACTGCTCGATGAATTAAAAAAATATTTTAAGGTCGGTTCACTTGGTACTTCTGTTCAGGATCGGCCAATATATTCTATACAGGCAGGCACAGGAAACGTACGGATATTTATCTGGTCGCAAATGCACGGTAACGAATCGACCACTACAAAAGCAGTATTCGATTTTTTAAATTACCTGCAAAGTGGCGATGCATTTGCAAAAACACTTTTAAGTCATTTTGCATTTTTTATACTGCCTATTGTTAATCCTGATGGCGCTGCCTTATATACACGTGCTAATGCTAATGGTGTCGACTTAAATCGCGACTCAGTAAACTTAACCCAGCCCGAAAGCAGGATATTGAGAAAAGCTTTTAAAGATTTTAAACCGGACTATTGTTACAATATGCACGACCAGCGTACTATTTTCGGCGTAGGCGACACTCCTAAACCAGCTACAGTATCTTTTCTTGCGCCATCATATAATGAAGCGAGGGAGATAAACGGTGTACGCCAGAAAGCTATCAATCTTATTGTTGCAATGAATGCTACTTTACAGGAATATATACCGGGACAGGTGGGCAGGTTTGACGATTCTTTTAATATAAATTGCATAGGCGATATGTTCCAGTCGCTTAGTGTGCCAACGATACTTTTTGAGGCCGGGCATTACGAAAAGGATTACGAAAGGGAAAAAACAAGAAAATTTATATTTTTTGCATTATTTTCGGGATTTAAATCAATTTACGAAAACGTTGTAGCAATAGCAAAAAACGATGATTATTTTAATATTCCTCAAAATAAGATTATATTTTATGATATGATATACAAAAAAGTTAAAATTAATTATGAAAATAAAGAAAAATTCACGAATTTTGCATCACAATATAAGGAGGAGTTAATTGATAATTCTGTAATATTTCAAGCTTTTATTAGCGAAATAGGCAATCTGGAAGGTAAGTTTGGTCATGCAGAAATAGACTGTAATGGAGCACTATTTACCGCAGCAGATGGCTCAAAATTCCCTAAATTAGATGAAAAAGCAGATTTTTTCCTTGATAAAGGCAGAAAATTTGTTAATGGGCAGGAGGTTTAAGCAACATATTTCTTATAAATGTAAAATTTAACATTGTACAAGACCTCGACCAAGATACATAAACCTTAAAAACACACATTTATGAGCAAATTTCGTTTAGATGAAGTTGATCACCAAATATTAGACATGCTGATTGACAACACAAGGGTGCCGTTTACTGATATTGCAAAAAAACTTTTAATCTCTGCGGGTACTGTCCATGTAAGGGTTAAAAAAATGGAAGATGCAGGTATCATAATGGGCTCTTCGCTTACTCTTGATTATGAAAAACTGGGGTACTCTTTTATAGCCTATGTAGGCGTATTTCTTCATAATACATCTCAAACCAAGTTTGTGTTAGAAAGAATTAACGAAATACCTTTTGTAACTGTAGCACATGTAACTACCGGTAAATTTAATATCTTTTGTAAAATAAGGGCTAAAGATACTAAACATGCTAAAGAGGTTATTTTTATGATAGATGATATTGAAGGGGTTTACAGGACAGAAACCATGATATCTCTTGAAGAAAGCATTAATGACAAGAAAAGGCTAATGCATACAATTTTTAAAGACTTGTAAGATTTTTTATTAAAATATTAAGACCCTCATGTTTTACACATGGGGGTTTTTTATTAAATTCAACAAAAAAATACCATACATGTATCCTGCTACCAAAATAGAACGTTTTAATGAAGATGTTCAGCTTAAATACCAGCTTTTCAACAGTATATTTATTACATTGCCATTTCGGGCCATAGATAATACGGGGGTATTGCTGCCGCTGTTTTCTGAAATTTGCGACGAAGGTTTCAAAAATGGCAAAAGCCCTGAAGAGATATTTAATGAATTTGCCGATAAATACCTTACCGATGCTCCCGAGAAGGAAAAAATAGACCTGATGTTTCGCTTTATACAGTATGTAGAGCGCCAGATAGTATTGTTTGATGCCATAGAAGATGCGGCTTTTAGCAATCTTAATAATCTTGAAGGTAGCGGCTCCCTGCGCGAAAGCCGTGAAAAGGCCGAAAGTAAAGGGCAAATGCAGGAAATGCGCGAATTTCTTGAAGATTTTAGCATACGTCCTGTGCTTACAGCTCACCCTACACAGTTCTATCCTGGCTCTGTATTGGGTATAATTACCGATTTAACACAAGCTATAAAAGACAACAGCCTGGGCGATGTAAAAACCCTGTTAGCGCAGTTAGGTAAAACACCTTTTATAAAAAAGGAAAAGCCAACACCTTATGATGAGGCCATTAGCTTGTTATGGTACTTAGAGAATGTGTTTTATAAAGCTGCCGGAGATATAACGTCATACCTGCAGGATACGGTTTATAATGGCGAACTGCTTGCAAGCCCGGTAATTTCTTTTGGCTTTTGGCCGGGAGGCGATCGCGATGGTAACCCATTTGTTACTACAGAGATTACACTTAGCGTAGCCGATAAGCTGCGTACCACCATACTAAAATGCTATTATCAGGACGTAAAAGCCCTTAAAAGGAAACTTACGTTTGATGGTGTACATGAAAAAATTGCCGACCTTGAAAATAAATTGTACAGGTCTGTTTTTTATTCTAAAGGCGAACTGTTTATTACACTTGATGAGTTAAAACAAACACTTGCAGAGATAAGGGAGGTAATTATTGCCAAGCACCAGTCGCTCTACCTTGATGTAATAGATTGCGCAATAAATAAAGTAAACCTTTTTGGGTTTTACTTTGCATCGCTGGATATTCGCCAGAATAGTAAGATACACAATGCCGTATTTGCCGATGTGCTTAAACATATAGAAGCAGATAATAAGGCTGTTGAAAAATACGCCGACCTTGATGAAAAAGCAAAGCTTGAGGTTTTGGGTACCCTTAAAGCTACCATTGCGCCGGACCAATTTGATGAGGAGGATACCCGTAAAACATTAGAGTCTATACTTGCTATAAAAACTATTCAGGAAAAAAATGGCGAGCGTGGCTGTAACCGTTATATAATAAGCAATAACGAGAGTGCGCGCAATGTGCTGGAGTTGCTTACAATGTTTAGCCTGCTTGGCTGGAAAAATCCCCCGGTAGATATTGTGCCGCTTTTTGAAACGGTAGATGACCTTGAAGAGGCCGGGCATGTTATGAAGTTGCTGTATGAAAATGAACGCTATGCGGCTCATTTAAAGGCGCGTGGTAACCGCCAGACTATTATGCTTGGCTTTAGCGATGGTACTAAAGATGGTGGCTATCTTATGGCAAACTGGGGTATTTATAAGGCTAAGGAGAACCTGACTAAAATGGCACGTGAACACGATGTTAAAGTGGTGTTTTTTGATGGCCGTGGCGGTCCACCAGCACGTGGTGGAGGTAAAACACATAAGTTCTATGCATCGCTTGGGCCTAAAATAGAAAACAGAGAGATACAGGTTACTATACAGGGGCAGACCATTAGTTCTAACTTTGGTACGCTCGATTCGTGCCGTTTTAACCTTGAAAATCTTTTAAGCGCAGGTGTCACTAATGGTGTGTTTAATAAAAACGATAAACCATTTACTAACGACCAGCATGCTTTGCTGGAAGACCTTGGTAAAATAAGCTACGAAAAGTATATGGCTTTTAAAGGCCATGATAAATTTTTGCCATACCTGGAAAAAATGAGTACGCTTAATTATTACGCAAAAACCAATATTGGCAGCCGCCCGTCTAAAAGAAATACAGATAGTAAACTTGATTTTAACGACCTTCGTGCTATACCATTTGTGGGTTCATGGAGCCAGTTAAAACAAAATGTTCCCGGGTTTTTTGGCTTGGGTACAGCACTTGCTGCTTACGAGAAAAAAGGAGAGTGGGATAAGGTTCATGATTTGTACCATGATTCTTTGTTTTTTAGAACATTGCTGGAAAATAGCATGATGGCACTTACTAAGTCATTCTTTCCTTTAACTGCTTATATGAAAGATGATCCTGAGTTTGGAGCATTCTGGGAAATTATTTATAACGAATTTTTAGAGACCGAACGCCTGCTTTTAAAGATATCGGGTTATAAAGAACTGATGGAAAATTATCCTGATGGTCGTGCCTCTATTAAAATACGCGAGCATATAGTTGTGCCGCTACTTACTATTCAGCAATATGCACTTAACAGTATAAGGCAGATTAAAAATGGTAAAAAAGATGATGCCCTGCTCGAAGTGTATGAAAAAATAGTAACCCGTTCGCTTTTTGGCAACATTAACGCTGCGAGGAATTCTGCTTAAAATATGAAAATTACCGATTTACAGCCCCATGAATATGCGGCATATTACAATAATTACTTGCAGTTAGTAGATTCTGAATGGCCGCTTGCCGAAGAACTCGAAGTAAGCGTACACAATTTTATCCGCTTTGTGCAGGATATTCCCATGGATAGACATGATTATCGCTATGCCGAAGGAAAATGGACTATAAAAGACATCATTCAGCACCTTATAGACACCGAAAGGATATTTTCGTACAGGGCATTGCGCTTTGCCCGAAATGATACAACCCAGTTGCCTGGTTTTGATGAAAACAGTTATGCAATTGCAGCCGCTGGCTCTGAAAGAAAATTACAGGAAATGCTTACAGAGTTGGCGTTGGTGCGGCAGTCAACGATTATGCTATTCAAATCTTTTAGCTATGAAGACGTTTTAAAAAATGGTGTCGCATCAGGAAATGTTGCTTCGGTGCTTGCCTTGGGATTTATAATCATTGGGCATCAAAACCATCATATTAACGTGTTTAAGGAACGATATCTGTAGTCTTAATTTTAGATAAAATATGCAATCAGCAGCAATATCGCCACAGCAATATTTAGATGAATTGCCCGATGACAGAAAAACAGCAATGACAAAACTACGTGAAGTAATCATTCAAAATTTACCACAGGGTTTTAGCGAACGCATAAGTTATGGCATGTTAGGGTGGGTGGTTCCGCATGAAACATATCCGGCGGGGTATCATTGTACGCCGGAGCTGCCACTGCCATTTTTAAATATAGCAAGCCAGAAAAATTTTATAGCGTTATATCACATGGGACTCTATGCTGATAAAAGCATTCATGACTGGTTTGTGGCAGAATATCCCAACTATGTAAAAACCAAATTAGACATGGGTAAGAGTTGTATAAGGTTTAAAAAACCTGAAGCTATTCCTTATGAGCTTATTGGGCGGTTAGTAAGTAAGATGACAGTGCAGGAGTGGATAGGTCTATACGAGTCTAATTTAAAAATCAGGTAATTTTAGCAAGGCAAAGATTACGTTAATTTCAGCTTAAAAACGGTTTCTACCATTTTTTTTAGCTATTTTCGTTACCTTATTAGCATTCATTATGAAAATCGCAATAGTATGTTACCCCACCTTTGGCGGTAGCGGCGTTGTTGCCACCGAATTAGGACTTGAACTGGCACGCCGCGGACACGAAATACATTTTATAACGTACAGGCAGCCTGTGCGCCTGGCTACGTTAAACCCCAATATACATTACCACGAAGTACACGTACCAGAATATCCGTTGTTTCACTATCAGCCCTACGAACTGGCCCTGAGCAGCAAACTGGTTGACATGGTTAAACTGCATGGTATAGAGCTATTACACGTACATTATGCTATACCGCATGCTTATGCGGGTTACATGGCTAAAAAGATGCTAAAAGAGCAGGGTATTAAAATACCTATGGTTACTACACTGCACGGTACCGATATTACACTTGTGGGTAACCACCCGTTCTACAAACCTGCTGTTAGCTTTAGTATTAATCACAGCGATGTGGTAACCTCTGTTTCTCAGGATCTTAAAGATGCAACGTACAGGTTGTTTGATATTAAGAGGGAAATTTTTGTAATACCTAATTTTATTGAGGTAAACCAGGATAAACTTATGGGTAATCCCTGCAAGCGTTCTATGATGGCACCCGATAACCAAAAGATAATAACGCATATAAGTAACTTTAGGGAGGTAAAACGTATACCTGACGTGGTTAAGATATTTAACGAAGTACAGAAAAAAATACCTGCCCGATTGATGATGGTGGGGGATGGCCCTGAAAAAGCAGCGGCCGAAAAACAGGTAGAAGATTTAGGCTTAACAGACAAAGTTGTATTTTTTGGCAATAGCCATGAAATAAATGAAATACTTTGCTTTTCTGATTTGTTCCTTTTACCGTCGGAAACTGAAAGTTTTGGCCTTGCAGCATTAGAGGCTATGGCCGTGGGAGTACCCGTAATATCTACTAATGCCGGCGGATTGCCGGAGGTAAACCGTGATGGCTATTCGGGCTATATGGGTAATGTGGGAGATACAGATGATATGGCGGCAAAGGCTGTGTCTATATTATCTGACGATATTAAACTTGCCGAATTTAAACAAAACGCACTTAAGGTGGCTCAGGAATTCGACATTCAAAAGGTAATACCGTTATATGAGCAAATTTACCGTAGGGCACTAAAACAACAATTTGTATGAAAAAGATAATTACACTTAGTTTATTATTAGCTTTTTTTGTGGGATGTAAAACTGCTGCACCCACTATTGGCGGGGTAGGTACATTTGATATATTAAAACAGGAAACTAACGGAGGCAGGGAAAAGAGGGCAAATGTATTTATAGACTCTCAGGATAAACTTAATGCGCTTTATACTGAACTTAATATTAGCGATGTACCTACTATAGATTTTACTGTAAACAATATTGTAGTACTGTTTATGGGGCAAAAAAATACCGGTGGCTATAGTATAAGCATAGGTAAAGTTACATTAGACGGTGAAAGTAACACTGCTACCGTACAGATTATTGAGAGCGAGCCACAGGATATGGCTATGATGATGCTTACAACACCATATTGTATAGCTAAAATATCTAAATCTAAAAAAGTAGCTTTTGAACAAAGTCCATTTATTGCCGCTGAGAACTAAATGATATTCTTTAATATATACCAAAGCCATCTGTATACAGATGGCTTTGGTATATATGGTTATAACAACCGCGTAAAGGATGGTGCAAAAAGATCATTTTGCGGCCAAATCTAAAAGTCATGTTAGGTTTAATAATTGCAAATTACTTTTGGTAAAATGCATACAGATTAATTATAGCAAAAAAATTAGTTGACCTTGTTATTTATAATTTGTTCATATTTGTAACAAATAAATAGTCTTTAAGGATTTAAAAATCATAGTTGCTACAATTAATGTGTTTAAACATAACATTATAGTTAATTAGAACACTATATTTACCAAAATAAATAATTTGAATATGAGTGTATTAGCACCTGATGGTAAAGATGATGCCGAAAGCGGAAAAGGATTTTATGATACGCTAAAAAATTATGCTAATGATGCAGCAAATGAAAAGCCTGTTACTAAAATCGCGGAAAAACAAAAACCGGCCGAAAAAACTGCAAGAGATGAGTAAATAGTAAGGAAGTAAATCAGGTTTAAAATTACTATTTTTGATGCTTCAAATAAATATTAATTGAGAACTTCCTTTACCCTTACAATACAGGATACTAACCACTTTAAAGAACAGTTGTTGCAGTGGGCACAGCAGTACAGAGAAGTGGTTTTTTTAGATAGTAACAATTACCATCAGCGCTACGGCAGTTATGATGTTGTGCTTGCTATAGATGCATTAACCTCTATTCAAACAGATTACCTTAATGCGTTCGACGATTTAAACGTGTATCTGCAAACTACAAAAGACTGGTTGTTTGGCTATTTATCTTACGAGCTTAAAAATGATACTGAAGTTTTATATTCGGCTAATCATGATGGACTTGATTTTCCCGATTTGTTTTTTTTTCAACCTAAAAAACTCTTCCTTTTAAAAGGCAATCAGCTTGAAGTGCAGTATTTAAACATGTGCGACGATGAGATTGATGCAGACATAAAGAATATCTTAAATTTCAAACCTGAAATCTTAAATTACAGATCTGAAATAATGATTACCCAAAGGATTTCAAAAGAAAGCTACTTAAAGAAAGCCCAAAAAATGCTCGATCATATTTATAGGGGGGATATTTATGAGGCTAATTTTTGTATGGAGTTTTATGCCGAAGATGCCGTTATTAACCCGTTTGAAACCTATACTAAACTTAACGCTATATCTCAACCGCCTTTTGCAGCCTTTTTTAAAAACAACAAACAATATTTACTGTGTGCTTCACCAGAAAGGTACATCAGGAAGGAGGGCAGCAAGATCATTTCTCAACCCATAAAAGGTACAGCTAAAAGAAGTGCTGATGTAATTGAAGACGAGGTAATAAAACACGAGCTGACAGTTAACGAAAAAGAACGGGCAGAAAATATCATGATTGTCGATTTGGTGCGTAATGACCTGTCGCAAACTGCCGAAAAGGCATCGGTAAAGGTAGAAGAGCTTTGTGGTGCCTATACTTTTAAGCAAGTGCATCATTTAGTATCTACGGTGGTATCGCATGTTGCAGAGGGACATTCTCCTGTAAATGTTATTAAATCTACGTTCCCAATGGGCAGCATGACAGGTGCGCCAAAAATATCTGCCATGAAAATTATTGAAGACCTTGAGGAAACAAAGCGAGGCCTGTACAGTGGGGCAGTGGGTTACTTTGCACCCGACGGCAATTTTGATTTTAACGTGGTTATTCGAAGTATTCTTTACAATGAAACAAATAGATATGTCTCATTTTCTGTAGGGAGTGCCATAACGGCAGAAGCAAAGCCGGAAAGTGAGTATGAAGAATGCCTGCTTAAAGCCGGGGCGATGCGTACTGTTTTGGAAGGATAGGAGGTTACATCAAAAATTATTACCTTTGAAAATGCTTTCTAAACTACAATCTCATCTATCTGCTAATCTCCCTTTCCTTAAAGAAAAAAAACTCCTTCTTGCCGTTAGTGGCGGAATAGACAGTATGGTCCTGGTTCAGCTTTTTAAACAACTGGGTTATAATATTGCCATAGCACATTGCAACTTTAACCTTAGGGGAGAAGAGAGCGATAGTGATGAGCAATTTATAAGAGAATATGCACAAAAAAATAATATAAAATTATTTGTAACTAACTTTGATACAAATAATTTTGCTATAGATGCTAAGCTGTCTATTCAAATAGCGGCAAGGAAATTACGTTACTCATGGTTTGCAGATTTATTAAAGGAAAATAACTTAGACCACCTGCTTACAGCACATCATCTTGACGATTCTGTCGAGACATTTTTAATTAATTTTACACGTGGTACCGGCCTTGAGGGCTTAACAGGGATACCCCAAATTAACGATACAACAGTACGCCCTTTACTACCCTTTACCCGCACTGAAATAGAAGCCTACGCACAGGAAAATAACATTCAATGGCGGGAGGATAGCAGTAATGCATCTAATAAATACCTGCGCAATAAGCTAAGGCACGATGTAGTTCCGGTTTTAAAAAAATTAAACCCGGCCTTTGCTTCATCCTTTATGCAAACAATACAAAATCTGCAGCAGGCACAATCTTTAGTTGATGATGCTGCAATACTGGTTTACAAACAAGTAGTTACAGAAGGGCATAACCAGAAACATATTAACATACTTCAGTTGCTGCGACTGCCCAATTATAAAGCTTATTTGTACCAATGGCTCATGCCTTTTGGCTTTACTGCCTGGGACGATATTTACAATCTAATAGATGCACAACCGGGTAAAATGGTACTGTCGCGATCATACAGATTGTTGAAAGACAGGGGAGTGCTTATTATAGAACCATTACCGCAAAATGATGGTACAGTTTATGCCATAGAAGAGGACCAGGGCATAATTGAAAATCCTGTCAGGCTTAAATTACAGCAGGTAGAAGGGATGTTAGATAATTCAACAAAAAACGTGCTTTTTGTTAATAAACACTTAATAAAATTTCCTTTATTTGTTCGTAAATGGCAGGAAGGTGACTATTTTTACCCCCTTGGTATGAACGGACAAAAAAAGAAGGTTTCCAAATACTTTAAGGATGAAAAATTATCTTTAAGCGAAAAAGAAAGTACCTGGCTGTTATGTTCTGATAATGAGATTGTATGGATTATTGGCATGCGTGCCGATGAACATTTTAAAGTAACCGAAAGCACAACACAAATTTTAAAAATAGAAGTTTTATAAAATGAAAAAACTTGCATCTATATTCTTTTTATTATTCGCCGTTTTTATATCTCAGGCACAGGTTAAAGAGCCTGTAAAATGGACTTCTAAAATAGAAAAGAAATCTGCTACCGAATATATACTGGTTTTTAGCGCAACGATAGAGAATGACTGGCACATGTATTCGCAATTTAGCGATGAGAATGGTGCCATACCGCTAGAAGTTGTTTTTAACAACAGCAAAGGTAACTTTATCCCGGTAGGAAAAGCAGCTGAAAGTAAAACTGAGAAGGCTTTTAATGATGTTTTTGGTGTTACAGAAACCTTTTGGAGCCATAATGCACAGCTTAGGCAAACCATAAAGATCACTAATCCCGAAAATGAGATTGTTCAGGCAGAGTTAACCTTCCAGGTTTGTAAAGAAGTTTGTATACAGGGTAGTAACCTGTTCGAATTTAATATAAAAAGCCTGACGGCTAAAGAAGTAAAGAACTTTTCTGTAGTGCATGTTGCCACTCCTAAAAAAGAAGAGTCTGCTGTAAAAGTTGATACCGCTACAACACAACCAGCGGTTCAGGTAACAGAGCAACCTGTAACAGTAAAAGACAGTATAAAAGCAGCGGCAACTTCTTCGGTAGCTAAAACAAAAAAAAGCAAACCTGAAGCTGATAAAGGTATTATATCAATATTTTTTATTGCTTTTTTATCGGGCTTTGCAGCACTTTTAACTCCATGTGTATTCCCGATGATCCCTATGACGGTAAGTTTCTTTACCAAGCAGAGCAAGAACAGGGCGGCGGGTATTAAAAATGCTATTTTATACGGACTTTCTATAATAATTATTTACGTTGTTTTAGGGTCGCTTGTTACCGCAATATTTGGGGCTGATGCTCTTAATGCCCTTTCTACAAATGTAATCTTCAACCTTGTATTCTTTGTATTGCTTATAGTGTTTGCAGCTTCATTTCTTGGGGCTTTCGAGATTATGCTTCCTAACTCATGGGCAAATAAAGTGGATCAGCAAGCCGATAGAGGCGGTATTGTGGGTATATTATTCATGGCTCTTGCCTTAGCCATTGTATCATTTTCATGCACCGGCCCTATAGTAGGTACCCTGCTGGTACAGGCAGCATCTAAAGGAGGTATAGCTCCCGTAGTAGGTATGTTTGGCTTTTCATTAGCATTAGCGCTGCCTTTCATGCTTTTTGCATTATTTCCGGGATGGCTAAATGGTTTACCAAAATCCGGAGGATGGCTCAATACTGTAAAAGTATTTTTAGGTTTCCTGGAACTTGCTTTTGCATTCAAGTTTCTTTCTAATGCCGATTTAGTATTGCAACTCCACTTTATTGAGAGAGAAACATTCCTGGCAATATGGATAGCTGTATTTGGAGCAATGGCGCTTTATTTATTTGGAAAAATAACTTTACCACATGACGGGCCTTCTTCATCAATATCTGTAGGCCGCCTTTTATTAGGATTGTTGGTTTTAGCATTTACTATTTACTTAATTCCGGGACTATGGGGCGCTCCTCTTAAACTTATAAGTGGCTTCCCACCTTCGGAAACGTATAGCGAAAGCCCTTATGGTTTAGGAAGTTCTAAAGATAGTGGCAGTGCATCTGCAATGACATTGCCCGATGGTGCACATGATGGTCCACATGGTATTGTAGCTTTTGATGATTATGCTGCCGGACTTGCTTATGCTAAAAAGGTAAATAAGCCTGTATTGATAGATTTTACTGGCTATGCTTGTGTAAACTGTCGTAAAATGGAAGATAACGTATGGTCTGACGAGCGAATAATGTCTATACTTAATAATGATGTAATACTTGTATCATTATATGTAGATTACAAAAAAGACTTACCTGAAAATGAACAGTATGTATCTAAAACTACCGGTAAGAACATAAAGACTATTGGTAATAAGTGGAGTGATTTCCAGATAAGTAAATACGCAGTAAATTCGCAACCTTACTATGTTTTGGTTAATCAAAATGAAGAGCCTCTTACTAATGAGCCTGTAGGTTATACCCCAGACATTGAAGAATATCTTGCGTGGCTTAAAGAGGGTGTAAAGAACTCTAAATAAATTTAATACTGTACCATACAAAAACAGCCTCACTATTATTAGCAAGGCTGTTTTTGTATATTATATTTTCTTGATAAGGCTTCGCGCTGCCGTTTGCACAGGATCCCAAACCGGTGAAAAGGGTGGGGCATAAGACAGGTCGAGATCTATAATATTTTGAAGTGTTAAGTTATGTGTAACAGCTGTAGCCAATACATCAATGCGTTTTGCAGCGCCTTCTTCGCCAATTATTTGCCCACCTAAAAGTCTGCCGCTGTTTTTCTCGGCCAGTAGCTTTACACAAATATCTTTTGCGCCGGGGTAATAATCAGCTCTTGTTTTACTTTTAATGGTAGATGTTACATATTCTATATTTAGTGCATTCAACTCTTTTTCCTGCAGGCCGGTGCGTGCTACTTCATATTTGCAAATCTTGCATACCGCAGTACCCACGGCTCCCGGAAAAATAGAATTTTGTCCTGATATATTTGTGCCTGCTACAAGTCCGGTTTTATTGGCCACCGTACCAAGTGCTACATAAAAATGCTGTTTGCTTACAAGGTTTAAAGTCTCGGTACAATCTCCTGCTGCCCATACATTAGGTACATTTGTTTGCATTTGTGCGTTTACTTTAATAGCATCCTTAACGCCAAGTTCAATCTTACTGCCTTTAAGAAATTCTGTATTAGGCGCAGAGCCCATGCCGAGCACTACAATATCTGCAGGAATAGTCCTGTTGTTTGTAATTACACCTGTAGCTTTATTGCCCTCTATTTTAAAACCTTTCAGTTCTTCATTAAGGTATAGCGTTACGCCTAAATCGCGAATAGCGTCAGATATTACAGCACCCATATCCGGGTCTAATGTGGGCATAACCTGTTCCTGACGGTTAATAAGCGATACTCCCAGGCCGCGTATAAGCATTGCTTCGGCCATTTCAAGGCCTATATAGCCGCCGCCAATAATTACTGCAGTTTTTGGCTTATGTTCCCTGATATATTGTTCTATTTTGATACCACTTTTTAAGGTAGAAACACCAAATACATTCTCCGCATCGTAACCTGAAATATGCTTAGGACAATAGGGTTTTCCTCCGGTAGCAATTAGCAATTGGCCATATTCCTGCCAAAATTCTGAGTCCTGCTCTTTGTTGAGTACTTTAATGCGTTTATTATCGGTATCTACTTCTAATACGCGGTGCATTGTTCTTACATCAATGTTATATTTTGTGCGAAACTCCTCAGGGCTGCGGCGCACCAGCTCTTCAGAACTGCCAACCGTACCCGAAATAAAATACGGAATACCGCAGGCAGAGTATGATGTGTAATATGACTTTTCGAAAACAATGATTTCTTTATCCGGGTGGTCACGGCGTACCTTTGAGGCTGCCGACATTCCTGCTGCGTCTCCACCTATAATTACCAGTGCGTTGTTAGACATAATAGTTAGTTAAAATCGTATTTTTTAATTCGTTTTTGTACATGCCGGGCTGTTATACCGTGTATTATTACCGAGAAAAAGATCGTTGCTGTTGTAACTGCGATTAATTTTTCAGGATCGGCGAACGGTGCGGCGGCAAGGGCATAAGCCAGATAATATAATGAACCAATACCACGGATGCCGTAAAACGAAAGTACGAATTTTTGGAATGGGTTTAACCCTGTTTTTATAAGAGATATATATCCTGCTAACGGGCGTACTACAAGGACCATTAGTAATGCGGTGCCCATAATCTCTGCATCAAACAATATTTTGTAATGAAATGCTATGAAAAAGCCTATAGTTAAAAAAAGTACTGCTACTACAAAGCTTTCAAGTTCTTCGTTAAAGTTATGCAGGCTGTTCATGTGTTTAGAATGCAACTCATAATTGCTAAACATGCAGGCGGCGCAAAATACCGCAAGGAAGCCATAACCGCCAATGTATTCTGTAATTGCATAGGGCAGGGATAATAGTGCTAAAGATAATATACCCCTGCTTATTCGGCCTAAGGTATCGTGATCCCGGCTAATTGAAACAATGAGTTTGTATAATAGCCAACCTGATACCAACCCTACAACTACCCCCAGCGCGATTTTTATAACAAACTCATGTAGTAGCCATTCGCCTATCCAGTTTTTATAATCGAGTCCTTTTGTTGCTGCAAAAATAGCAAGGTAGGTAAAAGGGAATGCAAGCCCGTCGTTAACGCCGGCCTCGGCAGTGAGGCCCAGTTTGGTTTGCGATGTATCTTCTTCTCCGGGTTCAGATGTTTGTAGTTCAGATGCCAGAACAGGGTCGGTAGGAGAAATGAGTGCACCAAAAAGCAGTGCTGTAGCAGGTGCGAGCCCTATAATCCACCAGCCTAAAAAAGCCGCTGCAACTATTGTTACCGGCATGGCAATAATTAATAACCTGAACGCATTTTTCCAGGTTTTCCATTTAAACGGTTCTTTTATGCGAAGGCCGGCATTGGCTAATGCTACCAGTATTACAAACTCTGTAATGTGCTTGATTTCTTCGAGGTGGTCTAAGGGTTTTATTTCATATTTACTTGCAAGGGCATAAACTACCGCTCCAATAATAAGATAAATGATGGGTGCCGATACATATTTTTTTTGCAGCAGTACCGGTACAATGGCAGCAAGCAGTGCTACAATACCGGCAATAAGCAGCAGGTAATTATAATGTTCTGTTTCAAAGTATCCATGTTCCTCCATAAGCAATAAGAAAAAAAATAGCCAAAACTACAAGTTTTGGCTACGTAATTATTATTATAAAAATTGGTTAGCCCAAAATGTGCTGTCCCAATATTTGGTACACCTCGTTAATGTTATTGTCTTTGCCAAATTTCTTTACAATAGGCTGGGCTTCGCCGCGCACCCATATTTTAAGGTCGGCATCAAGATCCATAATTCCGGCGCTCTCTTTACTGAATTTTATAACGCTGCCGTAAGGTATAGATAAATATTCTACTTTACTGCCGGTAATACCTTGTTTATCAACTAAAATAAAGCGTTTGTTAGTAAACACAAACATATCGCGTATTACTTTAAATGCTTTTTCTATATTTTCTCCCGGTACCAGTATTGGGGTGTATTCTTCTCTAAGTTTTACTATATCTACGGCCGAAGCGTTGCCCATAATGGCGTTAAATAGTCCCATAATTTGTAATTTGGTATTTAAGGTTATTAAAAGTAAAGCGTTATTTTTTGGATCGGAAATTTACGCTTTATTTTTATGTGTTTTTTATGATTTTGCAATCTGTTTAAAAACTTTCTTAACGGCTGCTAATCCTTAACCCAACCAACCCTCTCTGTCTAAACTTCTGTACTGTATAGCTTCAGATATGTGTTGTGGACAAACATTTTCAGAATTATCGAGGTCGGCAATAGTGCGCGACACTTTAAGAATTCTGTCATACGCACGTGCCGAAAGGTTCAGCTTTTCCATAGCTGTTTTAAGCAACAGGAGCGAAGCCTCATCAAGCTGGCAATATTCCCTAATTTGCTTAGTGTTCATCTGGGCGTTGTAGTGCACATTATCAAACTGTTCAAAACGTTGGGTTTGTATCTCGCGGGCACGGGTTACGCGTGCGCGGATGTCTACACTGCTTTCGGTCTTTCGGTTATCGCTTAGTTTCTCAAAAGGAACGGGCGTAACCTCAATATGAATATCGATGCGGTCTAATAACGGTCCGGATATTTTACTTAAGTAACGCTGCATTTCGTGTGGCGACGAACTTACCGGAGCATCGGGGTCATTAAAATAACCACCGGGGCTTGGGTTCATACTTGCCACCAGCATAAAGCTTGAAGGATAGGTAATTGTAAATTTAGCACGGCTTATGGTTACCTCGCGGTCTTCGAGCGGCTGGCGCATCACTTCGAGAACGTCGCGTTTAAATTCCGGCAGCTCATCAAGAAATAAAACACCGTTATGTGCCATAGAAATTTCCCCCGGTTGTGGGTAGCTTCCGCCGCCAACAAGTGCCACATTCGAAATGGTATGATGCGGACTCCTGAACGGCCTTTGGTTCATCAATCCTACATTTTTTAACTTACCGGCTACGCTATGTATCTTGGTGGTTTCTAATGCTTCACGTAAGGTCATGGGGGGTAATATGCTCGGTAGTCGTTTAGCAAGCATGGTCTTACCGGCACCCGGTGGGCCTATTAAAATAATGTTGTGCCCGCCCGACGCTGCAATTTCCATACAGCGTTTAATACTTTCCTGTCCCTTAACGTCGCTAAAATCAAATTCTGGGAAGTCGAGGGTTTTATAAAATTCTTCACGCACGTTTATAGTGGTAGGCTCAATAGTGCCGCGACCTTCAAAAAAATCAATAATTTCGGTAACGTTTTCCAGTCCGTAGCAGTCGAGCCCGGCCACGATAGCCGCCTCCTTTACGTTTTGTTTGGGCAGGAAAAAACCTTTAAAGCCCTCTTCTTTAGCTTTAATTGCAATGGGCAGCACTCCTTTTATGGGCTGAAGGCTACCGTCGAGCGACATTTCTCCCATAATAATATACTTGTCTACTTCATCAGATTTTATCTGGCCTGAAGCGGCAAGGATACCTATGGCAAGGGTAAGATCGTAAGCAGATCCTTCTTTGCGCAAATCGGCCGGAGCCATGTTTATAGTAATCTTTTTAACAGGCAGGCTGTACCCATTATTCTTTAAGGCAGCGGCAATGCGGTAACTGCTTTCTTTAACGGCATTGTCCGGGAGGCCCACCAAGTGGTACCCTACGCCTTTATCAATATTAACCTCTACGGTAATGGTAGTAGCTTCTACCCCAAACACGGCGCTCCCAAAAACTTTAATCAGCATATAGTAAGATTGTGGATTCGAAAATACTAAAATTTATCGCATTTAAAGTATTTATTTGTAACGATAAATTAGGTAATAAAGAATGGTAATAGTTTGGTACAGCCTTTATTTATTTATATTTATAGCTTATAATAACAGGTGCAGTATAATGATTGAATTACAAGGTGTAAGTAAAAGTTTTAATAACGTGGCGGCGGTGCGGGAGGTTAACCTAAAAGTGGCTGAAAGCGAAAACCTTATATTGCTGGGAACCAGTGGCTGCGGTAAGACTACGACACTTAAGATGATTAATAGGTTGATAGAACCAGACTCGGGCTCGATTATTATAGATGGTAAGGATATTACAAAAGAGAATCAGGAAATATTGAGGCGCGGCATAGGTTACGTTATGCAAAACATAGGATTGTTTCCGCATTATACCATTCAGCAAAATATTGCTGTTGTGCCTAAGCTCCTTAAGTGGGATAAACAAAAAACAAGCAGGCGCATACAGGAACTGGTAGAAAAACTGCATTTGCCTGAAAACTTTCTTACTAAATTTCCGCACGAACTTAGTGGCGGCCAGCAGCAGCGGGTAGGGTTGGCACGCGCACTGGTTACAGACCCTCCTGTTCTATTAATGGATGAACCCTTTGGTGCGCTTGATAATGTTACCCGTGCGAGCATTCAGGCAGAGTTTAAGGCACTCGAAGAGCTAAAGCGAAAGACCATTGTAATGGTAACCCACGACGTACAGGAAGCATTTGAACTGGGCGACAGGATTAGCCTTATGGATAAAGGCGTAATCGTGCAAACAGGTACCCCAAAAGAATTGCTTTACAAACCGGCTAACGATTTTGTAAGGAAATTTCTGGATGGCCAGCGCCTTGCCCTCGAGTTTAAAGTGGTTACATTACAGGATGTTTGGGAATATTTGCCTAAAGAAAATGCGTTGTTGAGTGAAAAAAGTATTTCTGCCGATACAAGTGTATGGAGCGCTTTAGAACTACTTAAATATGAAAACACAAAACACCTGCAAGCACTTAATTTAAATGGAGAGTTAAGAACCATTGATTTTAATGCAGTTACCGGTGCTTTTAATAACTACCAAAATAGCAATAGCCATGAATGAGCAACAGCAAACCTTGTGGCAGTTTATGGCAGAGCAACAGGATAAATTGCTTACACAAACCCTGCAGCATGTGGGGCTTACGTTTATCTCACTACTGTTGGCAATAGCTATTGGCATGCCGTTAGGGATATTTATTGCACGCAAACGCAGCTTTTCGGGTAGTGTGCTTGGGGTAGCAGGAGTGCTGCAAACCATTCCCAGTATAGCGTTGCTTGGGTTCATGATTCCGCTTTTAGGCATAGGTGCAAAACCTGCAATTGTGGCGTTGCTCATTTATGCCTTGCTGCCAATAATCCGCAATACGTATACGGGCATTACCGGAGTTGACAGCCACGTGACCGAAGCAGCCAAAGCCTTAGGGATGAGTAAATGGCAGGTACTTACTAATGTAGAACTTCCGTTGGCATTGCCGGTTATTTTAGCGGGCATCCGCACGGCAACAGTTATAAATGTCGGTGTCGCAACACTGGCATCTTATATTGCTGCAGGCGGTTTAGGCGAATTTATATTTGGAGGTATCTCTCTTAATAACACTAACATGATCCTTGCGGGGGCTATTCCGGCGGCATTACTGGCCATAATTTTAGATGCTTTGCTGGCACTTTTACAAAAAATGGACTTTAAAAAGATGCGCCTTGTCTTGTTTGCCTTTCCTGTAATAATACTAGTGCTGGGTACTTTTTACATTATCCCAAAAACGTATGCATCATCCCTGACTGCAGGTTTCACACCTGAGTTTATGGGTAGGCAGGATGGCGATTTAGGCCTGCGGTCGCTCTATGGTTTAAAGATCCATACTATTGTTATCAGCGATGCAGTAATGTATAAAGCGGCATACTCTAAAGAGCTTGATGTTATAAGTGGCTATTCTACCGACGGCAGGCTCAAAGCATTTGATTTAAAGATAGTAGAAGACGATAAAAAAATATTCCCGCCTTACTATGCCGCACCTATTGTAAAGCAGTCATCTCTGGAAAAATTCCCGGGGCTCGAAGATGCACTGAACCTCCTTACAGGAAAAATTAACGATTCTGTAATGACCGACCTGAATTACCGTACCGACCATCTTCACCAAACGCCGGAGAGGGTGGCCAAAGATTTTTTGGTGCACGCAGGCCTTTATAAAAATCCGCGCAATGGTAACGCAGGGATTGTAAAGATAGGGTCGAAAATTTTTGGCGAGCAGTATATCCTGGCCCAAATGTACAGCATCATTATAGAAGGCAACACCGATTATAAGGTAGAAACCAAAACCGGTTTGGGCGGGACTAAGATATGTTTTGATGCACTTACCAACGATCAGATAGACCTGTATGTAGAATATACAGGTACGGGCCTTTTGGTCCTGTTACAGCCTGAAGCTAATATTATAAAAAAAGTTACTAAGGATAAAGAGAATACCTACAACTACGTAAACAGCGAATTTCAAAAGAAATTTGGCATTAAATGGTTACAGCCCATTGGTTTTAATAACTCATATGCTTTAATGATGCGCCGTAAACAAATGGATGAGCTGCACATTAAAACAATATCTGACCTTAAAAAATATCTGGATAGGCAGTAGTTGTAAATCACTGTTACGCAGTAGATAATAGAAAAGAGAACCCACTTTATAATGAATTCCTTTCTATGTATTTAAATACATTTTTAACCTTTTCTTTTTTGTTTTTTAAAACCATGTACGCCGCAGATTCTCCAAGGGCAATAAAATCGGTGCTGATAACTGTAATGTCCAATAGTTCTTTAAGAGGTGTTTCGTTATAAGATATTATACCAATATCTTTGCCCAGTTGCAGTTTATTATTACGTATTTGCCGCATTAAATTTACAAGGTCACGTTCCTGTATGGTTATGTATACGTCGCGCCCCTCAAACTCCATATCGTCATAAATTTCATCAAGTATTTCAAAATCAATATCATATTCTGAGCAAAAACGTTGAAAACCATGAACAATGCGGCGGGGGTAAGGATTAGCCGATTTATTAGGGTACACTAAAATAAGTTTGTCATATTTTCTTATTTTATCTAATGCCTCCTTTAAGGCATTGTAAATATCATTTTTAAAATCCTGGTATATAGTTCCATACTCTCCGGTAATTCCTGGCTTTGTGTTATCCAGCATTATCAGTTTATCCTTAGGGATTTCTTCGAGCACCTTAATTATATTATCTGTATAACTAACGTGGTTAGAGTTGTCATCTCTAAAATGCGGCATCACAATATAGTAATCGTGGGCACCCATGTTACGTTCAAGTGCATTTATAAATAACGTTTCATCGCAATGGTACACATACATTTCTACCTGTCCGTAGGCACCTATGGCATTTACAAAAGAATCGTAAATCATCATTTTGTATGTACTGGGTTTATTTACAAGAAAAAAGATGCTAAGTTTATTTATCTTATCCATTCGGGTAATGTAGTACCCTTTTCCTTTTACAGATACAATAATCTGTCTGTCCCTTAATTGTTTATAGGCCTTTTCTACAGTATCGCGGGAGAGGTAGCACATTTCACTCAGTTCATTTATAGAGGGTATCTTTTCTCCTACTTTAATCTTGCCACGTGCAATGTCTGCTAATATAGAATCAATTATCTGCTTATATTTTGGTATACGGGAGTTTTCATTTATTTTTAGATCAAACGATTGCGTCATGGCTCAAAAAAATTATATATACCTGTAAATATAGTAATTTTACAACGCAACACTACTTTTTTATATGCGCTTTTTAGCAGGATACTACAGGATGTATCCGTAGTTGTATACTTTTAATTTTGAACATACACATTATTGATAGTTTATTACTGTTAAGAAATTTATCCGGGTTAAATTATTGCCCGTTAGACAGGCAAAAGGTAAATACTTATTATATTTTTGTATTTGTTGCCATGCAATAAAGTATGGCAATTTATAAGTATACCTTAACATATAAATAATAGTTTTATGAGGCAAATAAAAGTACCGGCTGTATTAACCGTTTTCATGCTTGCGGCAGTCTTTACAGGCTCAGTTATTTCTGCGCAGGAAAGTATTACTATTACCATAACAAATAATTTAAGCATAGATCGTAGTGAAGTTGTAGCCCTTAGTAATAAAGATATTGCCGGTTTTCTTAAAGGCAAAGACGAGAAAGATATCCGTATAAAAAATAGTGTTACCGGCAAAATTGAACTTTTACAATGGATAGATTATAATGGAGACAAAAAAAATGACGAATTGCTATTTATGGCTGATGTAAAAGCTAAAGGTTCTGCTCAGTATATGCTTGTTAATATGGGTACTGTTCCGGTTCCTCTATCTAAAATAATGACTTATTCCCGCTTTGTACCAGAGCGTACAGACGATTATACCTGGGAAAATGACAAAGTTGCCTTTCGCACTTATGGGCCTAATGCCCAGATGCGAACAGAGCAGCATCTTGAAAATGGCACCCTGAGCAGTGGTATAGATATCTGGCTAAAACGCACACCTTTGCCAATTATAAATAAATGGTATAAAGGCTACCTTACAGATCCTATGTTTTACCACAGCGATAAGGGCGAGGGTTACGATCCTTACCATGTAGGTGCGAGCCGCGGTACGGGGGGTACAGGCATTTGGGAAAAAGACAGCCTTTTAGTTTCTAAAAACTTTGTACAGCATAAAACTATTGCCACCGGGCCTTTGCGTACTGTTTTCGAGCTTTCTTATGCAGCATATAGCCCTTATCAGGTTAAAGAAACTAAGCGAATTTCGCTCGATCTGGGTTCTAATTTTTCTAAATTCGAAGTTACTCACACTTCTCAAAAGCAGGCTCCTAATTATGCTGCCGGTATTACACTGCATCAAAATGAAGGGCAACCAGAGGTACTTACTAAGGAAGGTATATTTGCTTACCACGAAAAAATAGATGGTACTTATTTAGGCGAAGGCATAGTTATGTCGCCAGATGTTATAGAAAAGGCTTTTGTAAATAAAAGCAGGACAAAAGACCAAAGTAACCTTATAATAGTTACAAAATCGGCTCCTAAGCTAACCTATTATGCAGGTTTTGTATGGGAAAAGAGCGGACAGGGAGCCAATAGTGCCGACTGGGATGCCATGCTTAAAAAGCAGGCACAAATTATTAAAAGCCCATTAGCTGTAACTATAAAATAGTTTGCAGCATATTTATAACATGCACAAAATATAATAAAATATAAAGAAATGACCAAATCAGAATTCAGGTATGCACACCACCCGAAAGATGTAAAACATTATACTACAAACGAATTAAGGGAGCATTTTCTTATTCCGTCATTATTTGAAGAAGATACTATAAAACTGGTATACACCATGTACGACCGGTACATTGTGGGTGGTGTACTACCTGTTAATAAGCCGCTTGTACTGGAAACGATAGACGAACTTAAAGCCGATTATTTTTTAGAGCGTAGGGAGTTAGGTATTATTAACGTAGGCGGAAAAGGTAAAATTACTGTAGATGGTACTGTATATGAGCTTAATAAAAAAGAAGCATTGTATGTAGGTAAGGGCAGCAAGGAAGTGATTTTTGAAACTGCCGATGGCGAACAGCCTTATTTTTATATCAATTCGGCACCGGCACACCACGCTTATCCTGTTAAAAAAGTGGGTAAAGAAGATGCAGAGGTCATAGAGCTTGGCGACCAAAAAACGGCTAACCGCCGCACACTAAATAAACTTATAGTAAACAGTATTGTACCTACGTGCCAGTTGCAAATGGGCCTTACCGAATTACATGAGGGCAATGTTTGGAACACCATGCCGGCACACTCGCATACCCGCAGGATGGAAGCTTATTTTTATTTTGACCTTGCCGCCGGGCAAACGGTTAGCCACTTTATGGGCCAGCCAGACGAAACCCGACATATATTCATGCAGGGCCAGCAGGCGGTAATAAGCCCGGAGTGGAGCATACATTCTGGCTGTGGTACAAGTAACTACTCTTTTATTTGGGGTATGGCCGGCGAAAACCTTGACTATGGCGATATGGATGCTGTAGCTACCGATGGTTTGCGATAAACTTTTAGAACAGGTATTATTATGCCCGGGCAGTGCCTGGGCAAAACTATAAATGACATTATTATGGCAGTTAAGCCTCTTATAACCGATACATTTTTACTGCAAAATAAGTTTGCCGAAGAGTTATACTTTAATTATGCTAAAAAACAGCCTATTATTGATTACCATAACCACCTTTTACCGGCAGAAATTGCACAAAACAGGATTTTTGATAACATCTCCCAAATTTGGATAGCAGGCGACCATTACAAATGGCGTGCTATGCGAACGTTTGGTATCAATGAAAAATATATTACCGGCAATGCACCCGATGAAGAGAAGTTTGCTGCATGGGCTAAAACAGTTCCGCATACATTGCGTAACCCGCTTTTTCATTGGACACAACTGGAACTAAAGCGTTATTTTGGTATTGATGATTATCTTAACGAGGGTAACGCACATGAAGTTTATGCTGCTGTAAACCAAAAGTTACAACAACCAGAATACAGCGCGCAGGGATTGCTAAGCCGGATGAATGTAGAAATGCTGTGCACTACAGAAGACCCTATTGATACTTTAGAGCATCATAAACAACTGGCAGGCGGCAGCTTTACCACAAAGGTTAACACTGCCTTCAGGCCGGATAAGGCAATACTAATAGAGAATGCAACTTACAATAGTTATATAGACCAGCTTGAAGAGGCATCGGGAACCACAATCAGTACGTTTGATGACCTTAAAGCTGCCCTTTTAAAAAGGATAAATTTCTTTCATGAAAATGGCTGCCGTATTAGTGACCATGGCCTAAACCAGTTACCGTATGCCGTATTTACCGATTGGGAAATTAATACCATTTTTGATAAAAGACGTAAGGGCACACCAATTTCTGCTTTGGAAACAGAGCAATTTAAAACGGCACTTATGTTGTTTTTATGCGAAGAATATGCTAACCGTGGTTGGGTACAGCAATTTCACCTGGGTGCGCTGCGTAACAATAACGTACGTATGCACCGTGTCTTAGGTGCTGATACCGGTTGGGACAGCATAGGCGATTATCCGCAGGCGGTTACACTCAGCAAATTTTTAGATGCTCTGGATACTAAAGATAAACTTGCTAAAACTATTCTATACAATCTTAACCCTGCCGATAACGAGCTATTTGCAACTATGGTTGGCAATTTTAACGACGGGTCGTTACGTGGCAAAGTTCAGTACGGTTCGGGCTGGTGGTTTCTGGACCAGAAGGATGGTATCATCAGGCAAATAAATGCCCTGAGCAATATGGGTCTGTTAAGCACTTTTGTGGGTATGCTTACCGATTCGCGCAGCCTACTCTCGTTCCCAAGGCATGAATATTTCAGGAGAGTGCTTTGCAATCTTTTAGGCCAGGAAATGGAGAGCGGTGAGTTGCCACAGGATACACAGTGGGTGGGCAGCATGGTATCTGATATTTGCTACCGCAATGCAAAGCAATATTTTGAACTGTAAACCACAACAATGATAGCACAACGCAAAGTAGTAACCTTTGGCGAAGTAATAATGAGGCTTTCGCCGCCGGGATATAATAAAATGAAGCAAAGCCGCAATCTGGAGTTTTACTTTGGGGGAACCGAAATGAATGTGGCAGCCTCATTGGCACAATTTGGTTTAGAGGTGCAGCATGTAAGTAATGTAAGCAACGATTTTGTGGGCGATGCTGCCCTTAGCTGTATGCAGGGCTACGGTATAGATGTTGCCCATGTTAATAAAGTGAGCCATCCGTTAGGGCTATATTTTATGGAGGTAGGCTCTGGCCTGCGTGCCAGCCAGATAACGTATAACCGCCTGCACGGTGCATTTGCAAATATTAGTCCGGAGCAGGTAGACTGGGAACAGGTGCTTGAGGGTTGCGATTTGCTGCACTGGACAGGGATTTCCCCGGCAATTAGCGAAGGCGCTTACCAAACCTTAAAACAGGGGCTTACTATTGCCCTTAGTAAAGGAATTACCATAACTGCCGATCCTGCTTACCGCAGCAACCTTTGGCAATATGGACGTAATGGTCATGAAGTATTGGCAGAACTTGTGGGTTTAAGCACAGTATTTATAGGTGGCGTAAATGAAGTGAATGAAATTTTAGGTACCGGGTTTACACAGGGCGAAGAAGGATTTGTACAGGCGGCTAAAAAGTTGCAGGAAACCTGCCCCAACATTACTAAAGTATATGATAAGGTGCGCACGGGGCTAAGTGCCACCCACCAAAAAATATTTGCCCAGTCGTGGGATGGGGCCGTTTATAACAGGACGGGAGAAATTGAAATAAGCCAAGTGGTAGACCGTATAGGTACCGGAGATGCATATGCTGCCGGCCTTATATATGGAGTGCTTACCGATATGAATGACACCGATGCCATTGCTTTTGCTAATGCGGCATGCGCTATAAAACATACCATTGCAGGAGATATAAATCTTGCAACCGTTACAGAAATAGCCGAAATAGCTGCCGGAAATTTTAGCGGCAGGCTTAAACGATAATATAAATAATTATAAAAAGATGCAGGGATACATATACGTTTGCATGAAATTTCAATCGATATAGCTATTTGTGTCAATACATATTTAATGAAAAATAAGCAGTTTATAATAGATACGATAAAGCAACTGGGCATATTGCCGCTGTATTTTATTGCCGACGAAGTGGCGAGCATAGACGTGCTACGTGCGCTCTATGCGGCGGGAATCAGGGCTGTGGAATATACCAATAGGGGCGAAGAGGCTTATAGTAATTTTAAGGCATTGCTACATATCCGCGATAGCGAAATGAGTGATTTGTTGCTGGGTATTGGTACTTTAAAAACGAAAGATGATGCCATAAAATATAGCGACGCAGGAGCTGATTTTTTAATTAGTCCGGGATTTGTAGCAGAAATAGCTGCGGTAGCCAATGAGAAAAACCTGCTTTATGTACCCGGATGTATGACCCCAGGTGAAATTATTGCTGCCGAAAACAGTGGTGTACAATTTATTAAACTATTTCCGGGCAGTACGTTAGGGCCACAATTTATGAGCAGCATACGCGGTGTGTTCCCTAATTTGCTTTTCATGCCTACAGGTGGTGTAGAGCCTGTTGCCGAAAGTGTTGCAGCCTGGTTTAATGCAGGTGTATGTGCTGTGGGAATGGGCAGTAACTTAATTACAAAAGAACTAATACAGCAAAAAGATTTTGAAAGTATAAAAAATAACACATTAACACTGCTGCGCATTATAAAACAGGTAAGGGGCTAAAAGCCAAAACCATACATTAATTTGAAAATTATGAGCCAAACCATTACTATAGCAAAACCCATGGGTAAGTACCGCTGGACCATTTGTGCCCTTTTATTTGTTGCTACCACGATTAACTATCTTGACAGGCAGGTACTGAGTTTACTGGCTCCAAAATTATCGGAAGAATTTCATTGGACAGAAACGGATTATGCAAATATAACAGCCGTATTTCAGTTTATATATGCATTATCCATGCTTTTTGCAGGCAGGATTATAGACAAGCTTGGTACAAAATGGGGTTATGCCATTGCAATAGTTATATGGAGCCTTGGTGCTATATTGCACGCAGAATCTGTCCCTGTGGGCGAAGCGGTTTCCGGATTTTTAAAAGCCTTCGGTATCATAGCAGTTCCTTCTGTAGTAGGCTTTATGGTGAGCCGTGCGGTACTTGGCTTTGGCGAAGCAGGAAATTTTCCCGCAGCCATTAAGGCCACCGCCGAATATTTCCCTAAAAAAGAACGCGCTTTTGCTACCGGTATTTTTAATTCGGGGGCTAATGTTGGGGCAATACTTGCACCTGTAACCGTGCCCATTATTGCAGCTTTATGGGGGTGGGGCATGGCATTTATTTTAGTGGGTGCCGCAGGTTTTATATGGCTGTTTTTCTGGTTTATTTTTTATGATAAGCCCCAAAAGCAAAAATGGCTGTCGGCAGAAGAATTTGCTTATATAAACAGCGATAAAGAAGATGTGTTACACGCTGTAGAGCCAAAACATGAAGAGGCGGAAGTAAAAATATCGTGGATTAAATTGCTTAGCTACAGGCAAACATGGGCTTTTGTATTTGGCAAGTTCATGACCGATGGCGTGTGGTGGTTCTTTTTATTCTGGCTGCCCAAATACCTTAATGCACAGTACGGTATGGAGTCTGCAGAGATACAGTTACCCTTAGCAATACTGTATACAATGACTATGTTTGGCAGTATTGGTGGTGGCTGGTTTCCTATATATTACATTAATAAAGGATACTCACCTTATGATGGCCGAATGCGTGCCATGCTAACCATTGCCCTTTTCCCGTTAATTGTATTGCTTGCCCAGCCACTTGGGGGTATTAGTTTCTGGATACCGGTTATACTTATAGGTATTGGTGCAAGTGCACACCAGGCATGGAGCGCAAATATATTTACAACAGTAAGCGACATGTTCCCTAAAAAAGCCATAGGCAGTATTATAGGTATTGGTGGTATGGCCGGCGGTATAGGTGGTGTAATAGTTACCAAAACCGGAGGTGCCCTGTTTGATCATTATAAAGCGCTTGGCCACATAGAAACTGGTTACACTATAATGTTTGCCTTTTGCGGTTTAGCTTATATTATAGCATGGGGTGGCATGAAAGCATTAGTGCCAAAATACCAGCCTATTACAGATATGTAGGCTATACAAAATAAAGAATGTTATTGTTATTGGGTTAGATTAAATTTGGGTTAGTAAAACACCACTCTCGCAGGTGGTGTTTTTTTGTGTCCTCAACCTTTTTTATAATCGCAACTTTTTAAAAAAAAGTTTTGAGTTTGTTTTTTGTGGCAAGCAAATTGATGCTGTATGTACCAATAACGATTTAACGATACCTCTATGAAAAAAAATATTTTACTGTGCATTGCACTCGTGGTATGCTGCACAATTACTAATGCTCAAAGTAAAGGTAATGTAGAATTTGGTTTTAATGGTGGCCTTAATGCATCGTTTATTGCCGATTCCAGGTGGAGCAGCGATTACAGGACCGGTTTTAATGCTGGCGCATCGGCCGACTTCTATTTTTCGAATGAATGGAGCCTGAAAATCAAGGCTATATACGACAGAAAAGGGTGGAACCATGATGTTATAGCAGGAAGCAGAGGCATGCTTTACAGTACAAATTATAACCTTGATTATATAACTGTTCCTGTAATGGCAAATTTTCATTTTGGGTATTCGAGAAACTGGTATGTAAACTTTGGGCCATACGTTGGCTTTTTGTTAAATGCTGAGGACACCCGTTTTAATACCGATGTTAAATCTGATTTTAATGCTACAGATTTTGGCTTAGCGGCTGGACTTGGGGTTAAAATACCTGTATCTAATTACGCAAAAATATTTTTAGAGTATGACCTGCAAAGTGGTTTTACAGATATTTTTAAAGGAGACACTAATTATGGAAACAGTACCGTAAATTTTAGGAACTCATTTAATGTGGGAATAAATTTTATGTTGTAACGAGTTTAAAGACTTCTATTTAAGCATTTTTTATTTTTTATTTTTCTTTTTGCCCCAGTTATTTTTCATTTTAGAGTATGATTTTTTAGATATCGTACTCTTTTTTTTGGGCCGTGATTTGCCTTTTCGCTTACGGGCATTTATATTATTTACAAGCGAATTTTTTACGCCAAGTTTATTTTTTTTGGTACTGCCTTTCTTAGCTTTTTTCTTAAGCTTACTCATTATACTAACAATTTGATACCAATAAAATTACTGGAAAATATTTCATCTCAATTAAGTATAACAAGACTATAAGAGTTGTTTAGAGGTTTATGTGTTCAAATTATTAGCTTTTACCGTATTTGTTTAAAAACCCGGAAGGTGTTTCTCCGGTTTTGGTTTTAAACAATCGCGAAAAATAGGCATAGTCATTATATCCCAGGCTTTCTGCAATTTGGCTTAGGCTTGCACGCTGCAGTATCATTTCTTTTTTTGCTTCCAGCAGTACACGGTCTACAATAACATCTGTAGCTGTTTTATTGGTAACTGCCTGTGTAATGCGGTTAAGGTGCTTAGATGTTATTGCCATGAGCGAGGCATAAGCAGCTGGCGATTTTTCGTATTTAAAGTGTTGTTCTATGAGTGTTTCAAATTTCCTGAATTTGCCATAATAAGGATTTTCTGTAGCCACAGCAACGGGATTTTGGCTTAAGTAAATTCGAGTACTCTGTATGTATATCAGGCTCAGTAAATTAGCAAGGGCCTGTGTTTTTAAGGTATTTAAAGAGTGATTTTCTGAATAAACCGACTCAAATAGAAACGTCATTTTATTTGTATCAGCGCTATTTAAATTAATATATGGTGCATTATGCATACTGTAGTAAAACGGAAACTGCCCAAGCGTACTGTGTGTGTATTGCAGCTCGTAAAAAGCACGGGTATGAAAAAATATAAAACCCTTAGTATCATCAGATAATTCCCAATGGTGGGTTTGCCCGGGGTTAAGGAAAAATAGTGCGCCCGGGGTAACATCATAAGCAGAAAAATCAACTTCATGTATACCGCTGCCTTCTGTAAAAAGTATGGCAAGATAAAAGTTATGCGAGTGGGGCAGGGCAATATCTTTATGCCTCGTTAATAAATGATCCTCTAAAGTATTGGCATAAAAATCCTCGGCACTATCATGGTCATAAAATTGGTGGATGTCTAAAATACTTACCTTCTTCATTATATTATTCTCTTTACCACAAATTACATTAATAAAAAAAATTTCATTTTCTATGCACAGCGTCCTTAGAACCTGTTTAAAAAATAAAAAAGATTAGGGGTTTTGATAAATCAATTGGAATTATTTTTTGTGTCACGAAAAAACAATGCATTCTATTGATTTAACGTAAATATGGTAGCAATTTATAAAAAAGACTTTAGAATTTAACGGTAGAAACCTAAAACATCAAATAAGGTAACAGGAATTTACCATATTGTATACATTCAATATGGCACTTTACCTTATTGTCTATAAGAAAATTCCTTTTGCTATATTTGCAAAAAACTATTATAATGCCAAATTCTGTAACTATACTTTCTGATGAGATACTATCTGAAAACTGGGGTAAACTTCACAAAATAGAATATAAACACACATTACCTAACGGACAAAGTTATACTGATGTTCGTGAAGCTTATGATCGTGGAAACGGTGCGGTTATATTGTTATATAATTTGCTTAAACGTACTGTAATACTTACCCGCCAGCTAAGGATACCTACCTATGTAAACGGCAATGCAACAGGCATGATGATTGAGGCATGTGCCGGTATGCTGGATGAAAACGACCCCGAAGAATGCATTCGTCGTGAAACCCAGGAAGAGACCGGCTACACCCTAACCGATGTTAAAAAAGTAATGGAAGTGTACATGTCTCCGGGCGGTGTAACAGAAATTTTGTACTTTTTTATAGCAGCTTACAGCGATGCCATGAAAACAGGCGAAGGTGGCGGCCTTGAAAAAGAACATGAAAACATAGAGGTAATAGAAATGCCTTTTAATGAAGCCTTTAACATGATTTGCACCGGCGAAATTAAAGATGCCAAAACAATTATGCTATTACAGCACGTTAGGTTAGAGGGGATTCTTTAAGAGAGGTACAGGTTACAGAGTCTCAAAGTTGCAGCGTGTTATAACTTTGCCACTTTGTGGCTCTGTAACTTTTAAACTTCAAAGTAATTGCTTATTTTTATAAAACAAATAACGCAATATGGATATTACTTTTTATACCGACCCTAAACTCTCTATCTTACTGCCTTTTATATATTATGCATGGCAGGATGATGTGCTTACAAAAACCGAATTTGATACCCTTTCAAATTTTATAAATACAAGGGAGTGGCTTACCAAAGCCGAGAAAACCTTCCTAAAATCAAAGATTAATTTTGATTTTCCACCTTCAAGGTCAGAGCTTTTTCACTGGAAGGAAATGATTGACAACTCTATAAAAATCAATACTAATATTAACAGCCTTACCGAATTAGGTTTCCTTATTTCTAATGCCGATAGGCCTGCTTTTAACGAAGATGACATTAAAAAAGTTGGGCCGGAAATTGCCAGATTAGAAGCTGGGCTTGGGCTTATGGGCAGCGAAGTTATAGCCGGTTTTCGCGAAACCACTACCAGTACACTAACTCATGGCCATAACACCGTTGAGAGTTTTAACGTTAACAAAATGACCGCATTGCTTGATGGCAACCAGGCAGAAATAATCAATAAAGTTAAGGATTTAATTGGTAGTGAGAAGTTTAAACTGGACATCCCGACTGATGTTACTGAATACCGCGAAAAGGTGCTGCAGTGGTGCCGGATCCTTGCAGACCATGACCTTAGCTCGTATGCTTACCCTGTAGCAAATGGTGGTAAAAACGATATCGAAGGCTACTTTGCCATTATGGAAACCCTTAGTTATCATGACCTTAGCTTAGTAATTAAGTTTGGGGTACAGTTTGGGCTTTGGGGCATGAGCATCCTGTCATTAGGGACTCAAAAACATTACGATAAATACCTTAAAGATGTGGGTACACTTGCCCTCCCGGGGTGTTTTGCAATGACCGAAACCCACCACGGCAGTAACGTAAAAGGCATACATACCACAGCCACTTACAACCACAAAGACAGGACGTTTACTATAAATACCCCCGAAAAATACGACCGTAAAGAGTACATAGGCAACGCTGCAAACCATGGCGAAATGGCCACTGTATTTGCCAAGCTTATTATAGATGGTAAAGACTATGGCGTTAACGCATTTATAACCCCTATACGGCATAAGGACAAATCAGCCTACCCTGGTGTCATAATTGAAGATTGCGGCCACAAGATGGGCTTAAATGGCGTAGATAACGGCGTTATAACTTTTGATAATGTAGTGATTCCTCATGAGAATATGCTCGACAGGTTTGCAAGCGTAAGCGAAGCAGGAGAATTCGAGAGCCCTATACCAAGTGATAACCGTCGGTTTTTCACGATGTTAGGTACGCTTGTGGGCGGCAGGATAGGTATACCAAGGTCGGCGCTGGCGGCGGCAAAAACCGGGCTTGCAACCACCATAAAATACAGCGACAAGCGCAGGCAGTTTGGCCCCGAAGGCGGTCAGGAAGTACCCATTTTAAACTACCGCATGCACCAGTTAAGGCTTATGCCTTACCTGGCTAACAGCTATGCGTTAACCTTTGCTTTACAGTACCTTACAAAACGTTTTGTAAACCGTAAGGAGGAAGAAATGCAGGAAATTGAGGCACTTGCGGCCGGCCTTAAAGCTTACTCAACATGGAATGCCCGCAACACCCTGCAGGAGTGCCGTGAGGCCTGTGGTGGCAAGGGTTACCTGAGCGAAAACCGCATAGATAACCTTAAAAATGACACCGAAATTTACACCACTTTTGAGGGCGATAATACTGTGCTTATGCAACTTACGGCCAAGAACAGGTTGGGCGAATTCAGGAAGCAGTTTGGGGAGATGAATGTTTCTACGATCTTTAATTATGTGGTAGGGCAGGCTAAAACCGCTGTGGCTGAGAAGAATCCGTTTGCTACGCGCAATACCGATGAGGCTCATTTAAAGGATGCAGCTTTTCATTTAAATGCGTTTCAATATCGTGAGCGTGAGGTAGTAAGCAGTGGCGCACGCCGCTTTAAAAAGCTGGTAGATGATGGCCTTGATGCCTTTGATGCTGCCAATATTATGCACCCACACATGCTGCAAATTGCCGACTCCTATCTTGACCATATTATACTGGAGCAGTTCCAGATTAAGATACAGGAAACTGAAGATGAGTCACTTAAAGAGGTATTGACCCGCCTGTACAACCTCTTTGCCCTTAACAAAATAGAGCAGCATAAGGCTTGGTATTTAGAGCAGGGCTACATGGAAGGTGTTAAAACTAAAGCTATCCGTAAGCTGGTGAGCCAGTTATGCTGGGAAATACGCCAGGACGCGGTGCCGCTGGCAGATGCTTTCAACATTCCGGAGAGTTGTCTTGGTGTAATTGCGACGACCAAAATTGCGGAAGCATAAACGGTTTAAAAAATTCCAAACAGCAAATTTTCAAATAACAAAAGTTTACTCCAAAAACGGGTTCAAAAAACAGCTTAAAAATTATAAGAAAAAGCGTGTATACTAATTTAGCGACAAAAACACGCTTCATTTTACCCTCTGTAATGGTAAATGCGAACATGCCGCGGACAGCTTCGAACCGGAATTTACACGTTTATGCACAAAATGAGCTAAAAATCCGTTTTTTGGAAAAATGGGCATGTATACCACTTTACAGTGTATTTTCTTATAAAAATATCAGGCAAAATTTTTCTGCTATCCCACCCTGAATTTTTCAAGTTTGCGGTGGAATTTTTTGTGTTTATGTAGTAATGTTTTTGTTGCAAATAAGGTTGCAGTAGTTTTATGGAAAATGTATTTGCTTTAACAAATCAGGATGTTATACCACTGTAAAATAGTTTTGTGTACAGATTCTATTTTTTACCACTAAGCACACAAAGTTTTTCACAAGAGTCACAAAGCCAGGCTTAACATTTTTCAGCTTTAAGAGCACGGGGTTTATGTTTTTATAAAAGCATTTCTTTCGTTATTAATCATTGTGCCTTCTTGTGCATCTTTGTGGTATAGCTTTAAATAACTAATACATCTTTACTGCATGAATAGCTGCAGTACTTTTTATATGTGATGGTAGTAATTTTGCAGAAGAAGTTTTACAGAGGAAAAGGCAAAGAGGTTCCCACAAGGGTTTGGCATTCACTTATATTAAAAAGTTAGTTTTATATTTTTATATTTGACCAAAATAACGCGGCACATGGATTTAGAATCGGTTAGGAAGTATTACCAAAATTTAGACATAAGCAAAATTGAAAGTCTTGCAACTACCGAAGCTAAGGGCTTAAGGCCAGAGGTAATACCGGTACTTATTGCGGAGATTAAACGCCGAAATATGCCGGAGAGCATTTTGCTGGGGTTAGAGCGGATGCTTAAAGAACCTACTTCTGCCGAAATTGCGGAATACTGCCAACTCCTGCAAAGCCAGCCCTGCCCCTCTTGCGGCAGTAAGGCAGGCAAACTAAATGCAAACATGACCAGCGAGGTTTTTAGCATTGTGCTTATTACGCGCACTACGAGAAAACTTAGCGTAGCTTGCCCTGACTGCCTTGATGTTTTTAAAAACAGGGCAAATTCTAAAACTATATTCCTGGGTTGGTGGGCATTCCCATGGGGCCCCATAAAAACAATACAATCGCTAATGTTTAATTCTAAAATGTCTAAGCACAACCACGCCGGGGTGCCTAACGATATTTTACAGGGCTTTGTATACCAAAATATAGGTGCTATAGAAGCTGCAAAAGAAAGTCCTGCTAAATTAAAAGCAATCATGTCGGCTAATTAAGCACACTATTCTTTTTATAATATGTGCTAAACATTGATAGGGCTAATCGGGTATAGAGTGCTGCCAGTAGCTTATAATGTTAGCGAGCAACTTTTTATAATCGTCCATACTGTTTCGTTTTAAAAAGAAACCCTGAACCGATTTTTTATAGGCTTCTTTGGCCTGCATGGGGTTTTCGCCGCCGGTCATAAATATGTAGGGTATGCACTTTTCGTGCAGCCCCTCGTCATGAAAAATAACTTCCCTAAGTTCCAGGCCATTGGTGGTATTCATATTAATGTCCGACACTATCATGAAAGGCCGCACCTTGGGGTCTCTAAGATATGCTATGGCATCCTGCGAGTTGGCAAACTGCTTTAACTTGTTTGTACAATTAAGATCGTTATACGCAATTTCAAAAAACTCCCTGTCGTCGCTGTCGTCGTCTATCAATATAATTTCTCCCTGTAAATTCATGGCTTTTATTTTTAAATAAAGCTAACAGGCATGAACACTTGTTAAATTACAACATTATGCAGATTTGTTGGGAGATGTATCTTAAAGTTTCGAGAAAGTTTGGTGTGAGTGAATAATTGTGAAATATTTACCGGCACGAGCCTGAGGCTCGCGCCAGCGGATAGGTTTAAAATGAAGTGCGCTGGCGCGAGCGTCACGCTCGTGAAGATACTAATGTTATGATAGATTAATTTCAAGAATTGTATGATCATTATTGCCGTAATTTCTTGCGCTACTATATTCCTTACCGGCACGAGCCTGAGGCTCGCGCCAGCGGATAGGTTTAAAATGAAGTGCGCTGGCGCGAGCGTCACGCTCGTGCAGATACTAATGTTATGATAGATCAATTTCAAGAGTTGTATAATCATTATTGCCGTAATTCTCACGTTACTATAATTCCTTACCGCTCGCGCCAGCAGATGGATTGCAACCATGAAGTGCGCTGGCGCGGGCGTCACGCTCGTGCAGATACTAATGTTATGATAGATCAATTTCAAGAATTGTATAATCAATATTGCCGTAATTCTCACGTTGCTATATTTCCTTACCGCTCGCGCCAGCAGATGGATTGCAACCATGAAGTGCGCTGGCGCGAGCGTCACGCTCGTGCAGATACTAATGTTATGATAGATCAATTTCAAGAATTGTATAATCAATATTGCCGTAATTCTCACGTTGCTATATTTCCTTACCGCTCGTGCCAGCAGATGGATTGCAACCATGAAGTGCGCTGGCGAGAGCCTCTGGCTCGTGCGCATACTTATGTTATGACAAATCAATCTCAAGAATTGTATGATCGTTATTCCCATAATTTCTTGCGCTGCTGTATTTCCAGTCAACTGCATCGGTAACAAAACCAGTTTCGATAGGGTTATTATGAATATAATTTAATTTCTGTTCGAATACTTTATACGACCAAATTTCAATTGGCATATTGTGCTGCTGCCAAAATTGATACTTTTCTACATTGCTGTTTTTCTTCCCTGCTCGTTCAAACATCCATAACAGCCATTCTTTACGGCTTTCCTGTTCATTTTCAATTATAGTCTTAAGTAATTTTCTGGAAGTAAAACCTTTAAAGTCCCTTATCAAACCCGATGGATCGCCCAATGCCGAGCGGAATATAAGATGTATGTGGCTTGGCATAATGCAGTAACCATAAATTTCCATTCCTTTATTCTTCCTGCAATAGTCAAGCGAGTCGGTAATACAGGAAAAGTAATCGTCTCTTGTAAAAACGTCTATCCAGTTTACAGTCGCAAAACTTATAAAGTAGGCTCCCTCTTTTTCTCCAAATTTATATTTACGGCTCATGTGGTAAATATAAAAATTATACTAGAACATTTCATTAACAACTATTTGGCTAACAGGTTGTGCTGGCGCGAGCGTCCCGCTCGTGCAATGTAAGTTTTAATTTAATACTTGCCGGCACGAGCCTGAGGCTCGCGCAGGGGGGATGTTAGATACTTATGCGGAAATTTAATTGTTACTAATTACATTGCCATGTTACTTGGAAAAAGTTAAATTAAATAGCTAGTTTCACCTATTTTTGCATAAATAAATATTAGTCTGTTAGTGCTATTGTTTGAGTACAAAATTATATCCGATAAAATGCCAAATAACATAATTTAATGACCGAAATACATCTTAATTCATTTGAAGACTTCAACAAACAATTTAATTACTTTACTCCAGATACAAGATATTTTTTTAGAGGCGTAAAAAAAGATAGTTATGATCTTATTCCTACTATTGGCAGAATTAAACAAGATATTACCAGCTATTTTAATGAAGAAAAAATCTTTAAAATCTTTAAAAATCAGCTTTTACCTTTTTTACACCATCGACCTCTTAATGATTGGGAATGGTTAGCAATCGCTCAGCATCACGGTTTGCCAACAAGATTATTAGATTGGACATCAAATCCGTTAATTGCGTTGTATTTTGCTACAGAATCTGAAGTAGCTGAAGATATTGTGAATGGATTTTTTGCAGTATATATATTAACCAAGAAGGAAGGTATCATATACGATCTTCCTGATCATTCACCTCTTAAAACAAGTAGAGTTCAGCTAATTTCTATTCCACACGTAACAAATAGGATAAAAAATCAGTTTGGATATTTTACAATCCAACAAGATCCTCAAAAAAAGTTAGAAGAACTATTAAATCCAAACAGAGTAAAAAAAATTATTTTTCCGAATTCTGTAAAGAAAGATTTTAGAAGAAAATTGAATACTTACGGTATTAATTCAGCCACGATTTTTCCAGATATTGATGGAATCGCAAAACATATAAAAAACACCTTAAATGATGATTTTTGAACAACTTATTAAAAGATTTAATATTCTTTTATAAAACAAAAATTTATATTATCCGTTAATTTTCCCAACAACAAAAAACCCTTCGATTTCTCGAAGGGCATTCCACTCAAAAAAGTACACAGAAATATTTAGTTGTAAAACTGGCGGTCCCAGTTTTTTTTAATCCAGGCGGTCATTTCCTTTCGGGTATTAACGTTTATGGGCAGGTGGTGTTTTATTAAAAACTCAAGCCTCTCAAAGCTCGACTGGCTTATAAGGTTATGCACCACAAAAAAGCGGTTAATAAAATTAAGCACATCATCGCCATTGGCAACGTCTATAAGGTCGTCGTCCTTAAAGGTTGGGGTAATTATGGTAGTACGGCCGGGCCATGCGTACTGGTAGTGTAAATTAGTTTTAGTAAAGCGGGGCATATAAGTAAGTGTATCCATTATTGTTTAAAGTTTGCGTCGAGCCATTTCTTAACATCATTATGAGATTTTGCAGTAAAAGGCAATCGCGTTTTTATAGCAGATTCTATTGCCTGAAATGTTTGCGGAGCCTGCCATCCCTTATATGCCATATAGCGGTTTATAAAATGCAGCAGCTCGTAGCCCTGGTTCCATTTAAAGGGCACGGTATCAGGAAAACCCTCTACAGCAACAGCAATAGCCTCTTGTATGTTCCAAACGCTGGTATGCCTTAATGTTGCTGTAGTAAAGTTTGCCATGAATTTTTGGTCGATTGGTTCTTTACAAAGATGATACAATACCCTTACCCTGCATAGCGTACAATTACCTGAATATTGCTTCTGCGTAATTATACGTAGTTACTTTTTAGATTTCTGGATTATTAGATTGTAGGATATTTAGACCGACAAATTATTAGAACTATAACAGATAACATCCAAAAATCTAAAATCTAATTATCCAACTATCTAAAATATTTTTATTGCGGCGCGAGGCATACTTTCCAGTACAAAATAATGTCGGATATGAGTTTTTTGTAGTCGGGAAAACTGCTGGGTTTTTCAAAAAATCCATGTAAGGGCAATTCAAAAGCTTTGGCTACGTGTTCTTTAGTAATGCCGGTGGTTAAAAAAATGTAAGGCATACAGCGTTTGCACAACGCCGGAATTTTGTAAATACTTTCGCGAAGTTCGAACCCGTTAAGGCGCGGCATATTTATATCGCTTAAAATCATGAAGATCTCGGCTTTGCTTTCCTTAAGGTAATCCATAACCATGGTGCTGTCTTCAAAAATCAGTACCCGGTTTTTAAATTTGTTCTCGTCTATAACTTCGCCAAAAGCTTCCAGCAGCATTTCCCAGTCGTCCGGGTCGTCTTCTATTATAATTATATCGCCATTCCTTTTCATTGTGTAAGGGTGTATGAAACAGGTTTATATTAAGCTTATTTGTAAATGTAATTATTACACAATTAACTTACATACAAAATGTTACGTAAAACTTACAAAATCGTGTTAAACAAAGAATGTGTCGATAAAGAGTGGCGGGATATCGTTGAAAAAACATGTTGGGGGGCTGCAAAGAGCTACGATTTAATAGATCTTTACTAAAGGTGCATTTTTTAAACATGCTGACTATTTATTTTAACCTATTAATTTGTTCCGGTTTTATATGTTTTATTAAAGTTAAAATATAGGCAGTATGTATTAAATCACTTTTCCTTCAATAATTACACCATCTATTAAATTACTCCCAAAAGCATACGGCAATTGATAGTATGAAGTAAGCGGTTTTGTAATGATAATGTTAGCACGTTTGCCTATGGTTATGCTACCATGCGTTTTGCTAAGGCCCATGGCATAAGCCCCGTTTATAGTAGCTGCATTAATAGCTTCTTCGGGGGTCATTTTCATTTTTATACAGGCAGTAGCTACCACAAGGTTCATGTTGCCGCTTGGCGTAGTACCGGGGTTAAAATCGGTTGCGAGGGCTAAGGGTAAACCTGCATCGAGCATTTTGCGTGCAGGAGTGTATGGTATGCTTATAAAAAAGGAGCAGGTAGGCAGTGCGACCGGCATGGTATTGCTATTTTTAAGAGCCTCTATATCTTCATCGGTTACAATTTCAAGATGGTCTACGCTTAATGCATTATACTTTACGCAGGCAGAAATACCGTTAATAGCAGTAAACTGGTTAACGTGTATTTTTGCCGGCAGGCTATATTTTTGTCCGGTTTTCATAATGCGTTCGGTTTCCTCAACAGAGAAATATCCTGTTTCGCAAAAGGCATCAATATAATCGGTAAGGTTTTCTTCGGCAATTGCCGGAAGCATCTCATTCACAATCAAATCTATGTAGCCCTTGTGATTTTCTTTAAATTCGGCAGGAAAGGCGTGTGCACCTAAAAAAGTGGCTTTTATGGCAATGGGATATTCCTCTTTAAGTCGTTTTATAACACGAAGCATTTTAAGTTCGCCATCAACCGTTAACCCATACCCCGATTTTATCTCTACAGCACCTGTGCCTTGCTGCATAACTTCTTCAAGCCGTACTTTAGATTGCCGGTACACCTCTTCCTCGCTGGTTTCATTCAGCCGTTTGGCAGAGTTTAAAATGCCCCCGCCACGGTTTGCTATCTCTTCATAAGTAAGTCCGTTTATGCGGTCTACAAATTCCTGTTCGCGGTTGCCGGCATATACTATATGGGTGTGGCTATCGCACCAGGCAGGTAGTATTGTTTTTCCTGCTGCATCAATAACATTAGCATCCGGCAGGTTTGGGCAGGTATCCATAGTGCCAAAACCGGCTATGAGGTTATCTTCTACAAGCAGCCAGGCATTTTGAATAACAGGCAAATGTGCCATGTCCTTCCCCGAAACTTTTGTAATCCCGCTTTCGCGAACTTGTAATATCTCTTTGCAATTAATGATTAGCATGGCCATAAATTAAACTTTTTGTAAAATTAAGAATGGATTTTAAAAAAGCCTTACTTTTAAGGAATACAAATTATCTTTTTTGTGAAAAGAATAGAATATAGAAAAGTACGTAATGTACAGCCCAATTTTTTTGAATATACTGGTGAGTATAAAACAGATCCTGTAGCCATGCAGCTCTTTATTTTTAATGAAGAAGGGTATGAAGAGTACACAAAAAACGTAGGGCTGGAGAGGGTAATTAAAGAATGTACCGATGTTAACCAGGACAATGATGTTAAGTGGCTCAATGTACACGGGCTTCATGATACAGAACTGATACGCAAAATAGGCGAACTCTTTAAGGTAGATAGCTTTGTAATTAGCGATATTTTAAACACATCCCGCCGCACACGTATAGAGGAGCTGGGCGATGTATTGTTTTTCAGCGTAAAATCTGTACTTCCGGTAGAGGAAATAAATATGATTAAAACAGAGCAGGTTAGCTTCCTGCTTAAGGATAATGTTATTGTTTCGTTTCAGGAAAAAAAGAGCGATTACTTTGAGCACATCCGTGAACGCATCCGTACCGGAACGGGTATAGTACGTAAAAAACAAAACGATTACCTACTGTACCTTATGTTAGACGCTATTATGGAGAATTTCTATATAACGCTGGAAGGGTATGAGAGCCGTATAGAAATTTTTGGTAATGAGGCAAAGCTTGGTGTGCGCAACGATTTTATTACCGGTGTAGAGAAAACCAAAGACAGTCTTAACTATCTTAAGCGTGCTATAACACCATTGCGCGACGCTCTTTATAACTTAAAAAGCGTTAAGGAAGATGAGGAGTATGAAACCATTCATAAAACTACACATACCTATTTTGCACGGCTGCACCAAAAATGTCTTGAATTGTTAGATCAGGCAGAGTATGACCTTAATGCCTTAGACAGTGCTTCTAATTTTCATTTTTCGGCGCAAAGCCAGAGAATGAACCAGATTATGAAAACCCTTACAATATTTTCGGTTATCTTTATGCCGCTTACTTTTATAGTGGGGGTTTATGGTATGAATTTTGACAATATGCCCGAACTGCATACACAGGATGGGTACTACATTGTATGGATTGTTATGATAGTGGTTACTATAGGAATGGCAATTTACTTTAAAAGAAAAAGGTGGTTTTAATCAAGAATTATTAGAATGAAGTTTACAAGTGATGTGTCGGGCAAAGAATTCCCGCAAAGAGAAAAGGTTGCTGCAACTTTAGTGCGCAAACCTTTGGTTGAAATGATTAAAAAAGACCATCCTGAATTTGACGAAACGTGTAGCCTTGCCATGAGCGAGCTTAACGAATACCGCGAAAAATATATAGCCGATTTCCTTCAGCAGGAGCTAGGGCCGTTAGACGAAATGGAAACTAAGGTTGTAAATGCACTTAGAGATAAAACCATAATATCTGATAATCCCGATGACGATGATGATATTGCCAATTCTACCTTTGGGCAGCGTGTTGCCGACAGGGTAGCCTCCTTTGGCGGTAGCTGGACATTTATAATAATATTTGTTACATTTCTTCTTGGCTGGATAGCTGTAAATATTGTTTTGCTGGCTAATAAAGGCTGGGACCCGTACCCGTTTATATTACTTAACCTTATCCTTTCGTGTGTGGCAGCTTTGCAGGCTCCGGTTATCATGATGAGCCAAAACCGCCAGGGCGAAAAAGACCGCGATAAGGCAGAGAATGATTATATGGTTAACCTAAAATCTGAATTGGAGATACGTATGCTGCACGAAAAAATAGACCACCTTATAATGCAGCAGGAGCAGGCACTTTTAGAAATTCAAAAGGCACAAATTGATGCTATGAACGATATCCTTGCCCGTCTTGAGAAAAAGCTTTGAACGTTTTAACAAAGTAAATTTGAACTTTACAGCAAAATAATCCTTTTTGTTATACCCGAACTTTGTCTTATAATTAAAACTTATAATAATGGAAAAAGTTTGGTTTATTACAGGAAGTTCGAGAGGTCTTGGGCGCGACCTTACAAAAGCGGTTTTAGCCACCGGCGATAAAGTTGCGGCTACCGCCCGTAACACAAAACAATTAGACGATCTTGTTGCTCAATATCCTAATCAGTTATACCCTATACAGCTCGACGTAACTAATTACAGCCAGGTACGTAGTGCAGTGGCAGATGCCATTGCTCATTTTGGTAAAATAGATGTACTTGTAAACAATGCGGGCTTTGGTATTACCGGTGCTGCCGAGGCGTATACCGATGAGCAGGTGCGCAGCCAGCTCGAAACAAACCTTTATGCCCCTATAGAAATTACCCGTGCTGTATTGCCTTACATGCGCAAACAACGCAGCGGCCGTATCTTGCAGGTAAGCTCAATAGGCGGGCGCGTGGGCAATGCCGGGGTAAGTATTTATCAGGCGGCAAAATTTGGGCTTAGTGGCTTTACAGAATCTCTGGCTAAAGAAGTTGCCCCGCTTGGAATATTGGTAACATCTGTAGAGCCGGGAGGTTTCAGGACAGATTGGGCAGGGGATAGTATGACATACGCGCCCGAGATTGAAGAATATGAATTGGTTACCCAACGTGCCAACTTCTTTAAGAGCGGTGACTTTGTACCCGTAGGCGATCCGGTTAAGGCAGCAAATGTTATGGTAGAGCTTGCTGATCATCCTAATCCGCCGGTGCATTTAGTGTTAGGCAGTGAGGCTATAGGTATCCTTAAACATGCCGATGAGGTGCGTGCTGCCGAAAGGGAAGAGTGGCTGCCCGTAAGCCTTTCTACCGACCATGATGAGGCTATAAATTTTTTTGAAACGGAGCAAGGTAAAAGCTATCTTAAAAAATAGTATTTATAGCAAAAGGCGTAGTACATACTGCGCCTTTTTATAACTTTACATTATGGATGATCATGATATTTTAAACAGGCCACGCATAATGTATTCCTGCTATTTTAAACTGAGCAGGGAAGGGGAGCAGTTTATACAGGAGCATGTTTTTAGTTATATAAAGTCGGGGAGCCTGATGATAAATGATGGTAAGCAGGAGCAACTGATGACGGCAGGCACTTTTGCATTTTACAGCAGGAACACCTTGGCAAAATTCACTAAAATGCCCGACGCGGATCTTGGGGAGTTTAAAGCACTTTCTATAAGGCTTGATAAAGAGACGCTGCAAAGTTTTGCACAAACGTATGGTTACAGTGCATCAGGAAAGTATACAGCAAAAAGCAACATTATAAAACTGGAACCAAAGCTGGTGTATCATGGTTTTGCAGATTCGTTAATGGCTTATCTGGAAAAGCCTGAGAGCCATAGTGATGCTCTTTTAAAATTAAAAGTGAACGAAGCAATTATGATATTGCTTGAAACAAAACCTGAAATGGGAGATATTTTATTTGACTTTAATGAGCCCGGAAAGATAGACCTAAAGGCTTTTATGGCACGCAATTTTCACTTTAATGTAGACCTGAGCCGGTTTGCCTACTTAACAGGCAGGAGTCTGAGCACATTTAAACGTGATTTCGAAAAAATCTTTAGCACTACGCCTAACAGGTGGCTGCAACAAAAACGGCTTGAAGAAGCACATTTCCTGATAACTAAAAAAGGCAGGAAACCATCAGATGTTTATCTGGAAGTAGGTTTTGAAAACCTATCGCATTTTTCGTTCGCATTTAAAAAAGCATTTGGTAAAGCGCCGTCGCAGTTGCTTACTCAAGAATAAGTTGCATAAAAAGCAGGTCGAGCCAGCGGTTAAACTTATACCCCGATTCTTTTAAAATGCCATTTTCTGTAAAGCCAAATTTTTTATGAAAGGCAATGCTTCCGCTGTTTGCTGCATCGATACAGCCTATCATGGTATGGTAATTTTGGGCTTTTGCCAGAGTAATCAGTTCGGCAAGGAGGAGTTTGCCAATGCCTTTGCCGGTTTGCCCATCCTTTACATAAACCGAATGTTCTACTGTATATTTAAAACCCTCTTTAAACCGGAAGGTGCCATAACTGGCGTAGCCTATAACTTCGCCGTCCTGCTCGGCAACAACAACCGGCCAGTTGGCAGCCAGTTTATCCAGCAGCCAGGTTTCCATTTCGGCATAACTGCGCTCCTCATAATCATAAACGGCTGTAGTATGTGTTATGGCATGGTTTACAATATTTAAAATGCCGGTAAGGTGGTGCAGGGAAGCGGGGAGTATGTTAATTTCCATATTTCAAAGATACTTTTTTAATCACGAATTACACAAATTCCACTAATCATACATAATATATTCTAAAATAAAAGCCATCATTTCTGACGGCCTTTACTATATAATTTAGTTTGAAATACTATTTAAGCGTTCCCACCATATCTTCGGGTTTAACCCAGGCATCAAAATCTTCGGGGGTTACATAGCCTAATCTAACAGCCTCCTCTTTAAGGGTTGTGCCGTTTTTATGTGCAGTCTGTGCAATTTCGGCTGCTTTGTAGTAACCAATCTTTGTATTAAGAGCCGTAACAAGCATTAAAGAGTTGTTTACCAGCTCTGTAATACGTGTATAATTAGGGTCTATGCCCTGTGCACAATGCTCATCGAACGATACACATGCATCGCCTAAAAGCCTCGCCGACTGCAGGAAGTTAGCCGCCATAAGAGGTTTAAATACGTTAAGCTCATAATGCCCCTGCATACCGCCTACGGCAATAGCTACATCATTACCCATTACCTGTGCGCAAACCATAGTAAGTGCCTCACATTGTGTAGGGTTAACTTTTCCCGGCATGATAGATGATCCCGGCTCATTTTCAGGGATTATTATTTCGCCAATACCGGAGCGTGGACCCGAAGCCAGCATACGCACATCGTTAGCTATTTTATTTAAAGAAACGGCAAGTTGCTTTAATGCTCCGTGTGTTTCTACAATAGCATCGTGAGCAGCAAGAGCTTCAAATTTGTTAGGAGCTGTTACAAAAGGGTGGCCGGTAAATTTAGCAATGTACTCGGCAACCTTAACATCATAACCTTCAGGTGCATTTAAGCCAGTTCCTACAGCTGTACCGCCAAGGGCAAGCTCGCTAAGGTGGGCAAGCGTATTTTTAACGGCTTTAATGCCATAATTAAGTTGTGCCACATAACCTGAAAGCTCTTGTCCAAGGGTTAGGGGAGTAGCATCCATAAGGTGTGTACGGCCTATTTTTACCACCTTCATAAATTCCTGCGATTTTGTGTGCAGCGTATCACGAAGTTTCTCTACACCGGGAAGGGTAACTTCTACCACAGCTTTGTAAGCTGCAATGTGCATTCCGGTAGGGTAGGTATCGTTAGATGATTGCGATTTGTTTACATCGTCATTAGCTTTAAGTACAGGTTCGCCTTCGCCAATTTTAAAACCGGCTAATACCTGTGCCCTGTTGGCCACCACTTCGTTTACGTTCATGTTACTTTGCGTACCCGATCCTGTTTGCCAGATAACTAACGGGAACTCGCTTGCCAGTTTGCCTTCCAGTATTTCCTCGCATACCTGTGCTATGGCATCGCGTTTTTCTGCACTTAGCACACCAAGGTCATGGTTAGCATAAGCAGCAGCTTTTTTAAGGTAAGCAAAACCTTCTACAATTTCTGTAGGCATAGAACCAGACGGGCCTATTTTAAAATTATTGCGTGAACGTTCGGTTTGTGCGCCCCAGTATTTATCGGCAGGCACTTGTACCTCGCCCATGGTGTCTTTCTCGATCCTGTATTCCATCCTTAAAATTTTATGGTTGTATGTTTAGTGTTAATGCTTTAAATGCCCTGTTTACTACCGGCAGTATAAAGCAAGCCAAATTTAAGGATAAATGCAGGGTTAAGAAAATGATTTCGTAAAAAATTTCAGCCATTTTTTAGGGCTTTAGGGTTGGTTAAAAAAAATATTCGCCTTATATTTGGTGCTTTAAAACACAAATCATGGAATTCGCACAATATTTAGGTTTCTTAGCATTTTTAACCGTTCTGTCAATTGGTTTTTGGTTAATGTTTTTTCTTGTACCCTTTGTAATGTACTGGGTTACCGGTGGAGCTATGGAATTTATTAAGGAAAAAAGAGCTGAAAAGAAAGGCAGGGAGTAACACTTTCTTTATTGTAACTGCTTAGGCTTAAGCCTTTAAATATATAGCCCGGATAAGTAATTATCCGGGCTAAGTTATTATAGATTGAAAGTAACTGTACCAATTCTATGCAGAATACCCGCTAACTACATGGGTAAATACAAACTAAATACAGCTCCCTGCCCCGGAGTACTTTCGGCAGAGATGCATCCCTTATGTTTTAGCATTATTTTTTTGCAGATAGCAAGGCCTATACCTGTACCTTCATATTTATCTTTAGGATGCAGGCGCTGAAAGGGCTCAAATATATGTGATGCCTGTTCCTGAGAAAAACCAATACCATTATCTGCCAACGAAATTTTGCAATACGATATTGCGGGGTCCGACTCAAAAAAATTGAGGCCTTTACCAGGGATAACCTCACAGGTAATAGTTATAAGTGGCGGCACACCTGCTTTAGAATATTTAAGGGCATTGCCTATAATGTTAATAAATACCTGGCTTAGCAATGGTGGCAATACTTTTAATACCGGCATTTTGTGTACAGTAACAACGGCATTTTTGTTTTCAATATTTTCGCGCAGTTCGTTCTTAGTATCGTCAATTATATAGGTAATATCTGTGTACTCAAAATTTATATCTTCTATATTACTAATGCGCGAGTAATTTAAAAGATCTGTTATAAGCTGCTGCATACGCCTGGTAGATACCATTATGCGGTTTAAATACGTTTTAGCATTATCTGTAAGCAAATCGTTCTCTGTATCTGCAATCATTTTGCTAAACGTATGTATCTTTCTTAGAGGCTCCTGCAGGTCGTGGCTGGCAATGTAGCTAAAAGAGGTAAGCTCCCTGTTATTTTCTTCGAGCTGGCGGTTGTTGTGGTGCAACAATATATTTGCTGCTCTTATATCTGTAATGTCCTCTATGGCAAATAGTAACAGGTTCTCTGCAATATTGTCATTCAGTATGGGGCTAACATTTATAATCATTATCCGCTCTCCAATTTCGGGAAATATAGCCGTTATCTCAAAATTTTCGAGCTTTTCTTTTTTTACCAGTACATAATTAAGCTGCTCTTTAAGCACCTCCGTTTTCCACTGAACAGATCCTATTTCAAAAATTGGCCTGCCCTCGATATTTTGTTCTGCTGCATTAAAAAATTTGTAAAAAGATGCATTGGCACTTTTTACACGCAGTTCATTATCTAATACCAGTAAGGGCTCTCTTATGGTTTCTACAATAGCTTCGCTGTATAAACGCGATACGGTAAGCTGTTCCTGCCTGTCCATTAGCTCGTCATTAACGCTTATAAGTTCCTCGTTATTAGACTGTAGCTCTTCTGCCGATGTTTCCAGCTCTTCATTTAGGGTTTGCAGTTCTTCGCTATTGCTTAAAAGTTCTTCGTTAGCACTTTGTAATTCTTCATTTGCAGCCTCCTGATCTTCGGTAACGCGCCTTATATCTTCGCGCATCTGTTCAATTTCTTCTTCGAGCAGTTTTATGCGTTCAAGATCGGCTTTTACCCTGCTGTTGGGGTCGGGATTATTCTCTGAAACTTTATTTTTGTGGAATAGTATTAAAAAATGGGTCTCTTCGCTATTATCGAGCGGGATAACTTCCATGTTTACCGAATATTCCTGACCCTTAAGCGGTATATTTTCTTTAATGACAGATTCTCTTACACCCTTTACTTTTAGTAATGCATTTCTTAACTCGAAACCAAGGCCATCGCGCAGCATTTTAAAAACGGCAAAGTTAGGTTTGCCCGGTGGCTGTAATAAAAAGGGGCTTGTATCGCCATGAAAATGAACAATTTCTTTTTGCTCATTTATAATAACACCGGCTGGAGTATATTTAGTAAATAAAATATCTGATGCTATTTTATGAAAATCGGGTTCAGATGCTGCTTTTTTGCTTGTAAATATTTGTCTTTCAGCAGATACAGTTTCTGCCCTTTCAAAAGTTGGAACAAAACTGCTTGAGCTTGATTTTCTCGAATATATTTTATTGTGTTTAACTAAGGGTTCAAATAAATTTGTAACCTGCGAAACACTCTCTGATTTACCTAAAAATAAAGTCCCATAAGGCCTTAATGCATAATGGAAAGTAGTAAGTGCCTTTTTTTGCAGAAAAGGGTCAAGGTAAATTAACACATTGCGGCACGTTATAAGATCCATTTTTGCAAAAGGTGGGTCTTTAACAAAGTTGTGCACCGCAAATATGCACATGTCGCGTATTTCTTTATTAATGTGGTAGGCACCTTCAACCCTTGTAAAGTATGAGGCCAGCCTTTTGTCTGACACATTAGTAAGTTCATGCTTATTGTAAACCCCTGTACGTGCTTTAGCAATAACATTTTCAGATATATCAGATGCAAATATCTGTACTTTAATGCCGGATATCTTATCTGCCAGGTATTCATGCAGGCATATAGCTATAGAGTATGCCTCCTCTCCGGTAGAGCATCCCGCTACCCAAATGCGTATGCTTTCATCTTGTATTTTTTTAGGCAATATGGCAGAAAATACGGTTTCGCATAAGGTATCAAAAATTTTAGAGTCCCTAAAAAAATAACTTACCGGAATTAAAATATCATTAAACAAGGCATCCTGTTCCTGCCTGTTGTTTCTTAAAAAATTAAAATAAGCCGATGGTTGTTCGCGTTTTGTAATTACCATCCTGCGTGCTATTCTCCGGCGGATCGTAGGCTGTTTGTAATGCGAAAAATCATTACCGGTGCGCAGCCTTAATAATTTTATTATTTGCTTAAATATATCCTCATTCGTTTTTTCATACAAAAGATCGTTTTCATTGTAGGCAAGACTTGAATTATATGCCTGGTTTATATGGGTAAGGCCATCGGGAATTTCATCAATTTCAAGAACAAAATCAGCCGCACCTGCTTTAATGGCATTTAATGGCATACTGTCATAATCGGCAGAGTCGGGGTTTTGAACAAAGGTAATACCGCCATTTTCTTTTATTGTTTTTAATCCTTCGGTACCATCATAACCAGCACCCGAAAGCAATACACCTCTTGCAAAACTTTTATACACATTTGCTAATGCTGTAAATAAGATAGTAACAGGGTTGTCCGGATAAAGGGTTCTTTCTTCAAGTGATAGAACATCATCCTTAAGTGTAAGTGTTTTATCGGCCGGAATTATATATACAGTATTCGGAGCAATATTAAAATCGCTGTCAATATAATATACCGGTAAACTTGTCGACGTAGTTATTGTTTCTGCAAACAGGTTACCATCATCAGGAAAATTGTGAAGCACTATGTATGCCGTCCCGGAATTTTGCGGAATGTGTTTTAATAATCTTTTTAAATCTTCAAAATCTGCCGAAGCACCAATGCCTGCTACCGGAAAGTTTTGTGTAGTATGCAGTAGCTGTTTGTTTTTGTGTGGCATTTTATATTTGTTGGTATAACCAAAGATAATTAAAAATATATTTTTGTAAATAAAAATAAATCTCCTTAAATATTTTTATATAGTATAAAAAAATGGGGGACATTAGTATAATAGAAATACAAATTATTAATACTACACCGGGAAATACAGGCTTATAACAGTACCAGTACCTACAGAACTGGAGGCACTAATGTGGCCGTTGTGGTTTTGCATTATTTTTTTGCATAATGCCAGCCCCACACCAGATCCGCGATAATCCGGAGATGAATGCAGCCTTGTAAATATGTTAAATATAGTTTCGGCATACTGTTGGTCAAAACCCATACCGTTGTCTGCCACATATATTACATTATATAATGTGGTATCTTCCGGTTTAAAATTTACAGGTACATGGTTATGTGTAATTTTTATTAAAGGTTTACTATCAGGCGAACTATACTTAACAGAATTTGCTATAAGATTAGAAAACAGTTGTTTTAATAAAAAGGGCATGCCTTTTATTTTAGGTAACACATCTATAATTATTTCTGCCGATTTTTCGTTTATAGTTTCTGCCATATCAGCTTTTACCTCGTTTAAAATAGGGTTGAGGTCTACTGCTTCTATAGTATCATCTGTATGTTTAAGGCGTGTATACTTTAGGATATCTATTAATAAATTTTGCATACGATTTGCAGATGCATTCATCCTTACAATAGAATCCTGTACACTATCGGGTATTTGCTCTTCTTTGCTAAGTATTCTTGACGCTATTAATTGTATTTTTCGCAGCGGCTCCTGTAAGTCATGTGTACTTATCCAGTTAATATTTTCAAGTTCAGAATTAGTCTGGCTAAGCAACTCGCTTAGTTTACGGTACTTTTCTTCTTCCTGGGTAATTATTAGCAGGTTTATTTGGCGTTGCAGGTTGTATGCACAGGCGGCGGCAGTAGTTAATTCAGGTTGCAGCCACGGTTTGCTCATGCATTCTACAACCTCTTTCCATAACGCAAAAGAGTTTCTTGGATAAAGCCCCTTAGCATCCTTAATGATAGATTTTGTAGGGTCGCCGGCCCAGTTTACCTCTGTTTTAGTTTCGGGCCTGTACCATATAATGCAATTATCGCTTTCTATTTTTAGCGAGTGGTAAATTATGCCGGATGTGCTTTCGCACATGTTTTTCGCTTCCGGCAAAAAATCGATAAGCTTATTGGTGCTAAAGCTGCTTTGGTTGCTATATACAGCCAGCCAGGATGCCAACTGTAAAATTTCATTATTGGCAGGGGTAAGGCCGCTTTTGTAAATAGTACCATTAAATAATACCGATACACCCGATGCATTACATAATGAAAGCAGGTCTTCGCTATTTATAAAATCGTGAAGTATTGTAGCATTACTAAGGGTATAATTATTAACCTTATCAAGTGCCTGATTAATCCTTTTGGAAAGCTCATATTCTTCAGATGCCTGCCTTACATCTATTTGAGAGGTTATAAAGTGACCCTGCAATTGTGCGGCAAGCCTAAGTTCAGGACTAAGATTTTTGGGCGAGTAATGGTGGCAGGCAATAAGCCCCCATAATTTCTTTTTATATATAAGAGAAATGGTAAGCGAGGCACCAACCCCCATATTGTGCAGGTATTGTACATGCATGGGCGATGTGCTGCGCAGTATGGCAAGGCTTAGGTCGAGGTTTTTATGCTCTGCATCATCTATTGTGTAAATAGGTACAGGAGTATAATCTATATCGGTAATAAGCCTTAATAAATTACTCATATACAAATCACGCGCCTGTGGCGGTATATCTGTATGCGGATAATGAAGCCCTAAAAAAGGCTCAAGATCTTCCCGGCACGCTTCGGCAAAAACTTCACCATTATAATCGGCATCAAACCGATACACCATAACCCTGTCATAGCCCGTTATTTCGCGTGTTCCTGCTGCTACAAAGTGGCAAAGCTGTTTTAGGGTATGCGTGTCGTGCATGTAACCTAAAAACTGCGAAGTCTGGTCATATACTTCATTAGCAGCTTTAACCTGCATTAGTTTAGGTTCTGCTTCAATAATATATGTACTATTGCTTTTATGAACGGTGCATAAAAAATCAACACCGGCAAGGGTAAGTGGCAGTAAAAATGACGAAAGCATCCGGCTACTGTTTATATAATCCAGTAACTGTTGTTTAGGCTCTTCGCCAAAAACAGTATCAAACCCTTTTCCAAGCAATTCAGTATGAAAAAGGGTTAGGTACTGTGCAGTGTTTGCACTGCAATAGTCTATAAGCAGGGAGTCTTGTTTAATGCCCAACAAAAAGCCATGGGGCTGTATACTGCCGGGTATGTGTATAGGCTCCAGCTCACAGTTTGTGAGATTTACAATATCGCGATTTACAATATCTTTAATCTTCATAAAGAACTATAGGTGTGCGTTTGCAGTTAAATGATCGCTTATAGCATCAAAAGTAAAGTTTGCACCTTTAATAATCTCGTCTTCACAATTATTAACATCTGCATACTGTATTAAAGCACCAAGAAAAGCTTTCCAGTGGCTACCTGTCTGAGCGCCATAACCAGAAAAATAAGCAGCACCGCTTTCGGCATCATGGCCCAGGGCTCCGTTAATATTTTTAAGTATAACACGGCCTCCTAAAGACGATCCTTCTATAACATACATTACACCAAATGCAAAAGCAGGTGTAATTTTATCAAAATCAATATTTTGCGTAAGTGGATTTAAAGACTGTGTTTTAGTAATGCCAAGTGTTTTAAGGTCGGCTTCAATAAATTGCGCTTTAGGGTGTACATCAAGACCTTCAACATTTTTATATACAACAGGAAAAATGTTCACTTCGGCATCTTTAACTACATCGTGCATTAAGCCAAGGTAAAGAGCATACTCTTTATCTGTTACAGCAGGGTTCATAATTGATGTAGATACCGGCAAAGCCTCAAGGCCGGTGTGAGACTCTGTTGTTGCAGCGCGAAGTTTTTCTAAAAATGTAGGGGCAGATAATGTAATGTCCATTAAAGTTGTAGTTAAAAGGTATAATTTATTAATTTTTTGGCTATATAATAATTTTTGCAAATGGCTAATTATCTAACTTTTTAATTATGGAATGCCTTATTATAATACAATAACCGGCGTCTAAAGTACGGCTTTATTATGATTATGTTGCCATTAGACACATAAAACATTGTAATATATGCTAACGTTTCGTAATAACAGGGTAGGGTATTTACAGGTCGATATGTTTTTAATAATACTCTAATTTTGTTTAAAATTTATTATTTAGTGGTTACAAACTTATAAAATATAACAATTATCGTAAAATGTTATAATATATAATGTACACTTGATTAATACTTTTGTAATTATTTAACAAGTAGTTATGAAAACAGGTTTATTTATACTTTCAATAATAGCATTTATTATGGCACTATATTTTTTAGTGTGCGATCTTTTAAATAAATACTGTGTTTCGCATTTTGTATATTTAATGCTGCTCGTAATTATTCTTTTAAATAGTATAGCAGGTATATTTATGACCTGGCCTACTGTACTGGATAAAAAAATTAAATAACATTAAGAACCTGTTTAAAGCACACCCTTGGTACTTTTATAATTGAACTTGTCTTGACTTTTTTGATTGAAACGAATAATAGAAATTTTAGCTTCAGATTCTCGCTTTTTTTGCATTGCGTAGCAGCACTACGGAATAATAAAAAAAGTAAAATATGAAGCTAAAAAATCATTTTATAGGCAATTTAAAAAGTCAGGATGGGTTTATTATTTAGATAATAAAACAAAATTGTTAGTTATCTATTTTACCCATAAGATAATAATCGAGCCCCGGCGTATTTATTGGGCTATATGATTCTGTAGGAGCAGCATTATTTATAAATACGGCATTGTATAGCCTTATTTCATAATCGGTACGGCTGCTGTCTTCACTATCCGGCGTAGGAATTATTTTTACCGTTCCGGATATAGCCCTCCATAATTGTGTTTGTACAGTGCCCGATGGCAACCCGGTACAAATGTTATTACGTGTAACGGTAGTATTAAATTTCCTGAAATATAAATTATTGTTATCCTGCTGTGGTAAAAGGTCGTCGTTAAGGTTAATATCAGCCAGGGCTGTACTGCCACTAAGGTAAGCGGGATTTTCGAGATATAGCTCTAAAGATTGTACACCATTGGTTTTATACGCTAAGGTAGTACTGCATGTAGCAACAATATCTCCCGGAAAATCAAAATTATAGTTCAGGAGTTCTGTAAATGCCCCTAAGTTGTTACCGGTAATTGTTACTTCCTGTTCGCCATTGCTAAAGGTAGCACTTTCTATAGTTATCTGGCGTTCATATCCTGTTAGCTTTCCATCTACCCTTACTTCTGTTGTAATAATAAGCAGGGTACCATTGCCCGGCCATTCTTCAACAAGATTTGGTGTGCCAGAGCTTCCGCAAAAAGTAGCTGCGTTTGGTATACCACTGTAGGTTCTGTAATACATCCTGTTTGTACCGCTGCCCACTGCTACCCTTGTTGGTTGGTAAACGCCATTTACCATTGGGCTTGGCACGTTTAAAAGCAAGCTTGTATCCAGCTTAAAAAGTAATACTTCGGTACCATTTATTTGGTATATAGTACCACGGTTATCCGGGCAAGATGCCGGTACGGCACCTGCGCTAAAATTAAAAGTTTTAAAAGTCATATTGCCATCATCGCAACTGCTAAATAGAACTATTGCTGTAAGCACTAAAAAGATCTTCTTCATATAATAGTAATTTTAAGCAAAAATAACGTTTTTAATTGTTTACAAAAAAGCTTTTACGGCAGGCAGGTTAAAAATAGTGGCGTAAAGTATTTTTAGGTAATTTTACACCAATGAAAAAAGTATATCTTGATAACGCGTCTACAACAGCCATGCGCCCAAGAGTAATATCTGAAATTGCGCGGGTAATGACTGATGTTTATGGCAATCCGTCCTCTACACACAGCTTTGGCCGTACTGCTAAAGTTGTACTGGAAACCGCACGTAAAACAATAGCTTCCCTTATTAACGCCGAAGCACGCGAAATTATTTTCACGTCGGGCGGTACAGAGTCAAATAATTTAATACTACTTAGTGCTGTTAAAGACCTGGGCATTCGCCGAATTATAAGCAGCAAGACAGAACATCACTCAGTATTAAATACTATTCCGGAGTTGGTAACGCATTTTGGTATTCGTGCAGATTATGTGAACTTACTTCCTGGCGGTGGTGCCGACCTTATACATCTCGAAGCGTTGCTCCGTGAAGATGTACCTACACTGGTTAGCCTCATTCATGTTAATAATGAGACAGGTACGGTGTTAAATTTGCATGAGGCCGGTAATATTTGCAGGCAGTATAAAGCACTATTCCATACAGATACTGTGCAATCTATTGGGAAAACAGAGTTTGACCTTCAAAACCTGCCCGTAGATTTTCTTGTTTCGAGTGCGCATAAATACCATGGCCCAAAGGGAATTGGTTTTTTATATATAAATAAAAAAATTGGCCTTAAGCCAATGATTTATGGTGGCGAGCAGGAAAAAGGCCTGCGTGGCGGTACAGAGGCCATACACCAGATAGCAGGAATGGCAAAGGCTTTAGAATTATCTTATGCCAATCTTGCCGCCGAAAGGCAACACATTACCGGCATTAAAAATTATTTGCACGAGCAACTTGCTATTCATTTTCCGGGGTTTAAAATAAACGGTGCAGGTAAGCTAACAGAAAACCTGTTTTATAATATAACTAACGTATTATTACCACTGCCGGATGATAAAACAGCTATGATACTTTTTCACCTTGATATGCAGGGAGTGGCTGTATCAAGAGGTAGCGCATGCCAGTCTGGGTCTATAAAGCCATCACATGTTTTAAAAGAAATCCTATCGGATATTGATGTTAAAAAACCATCTTTACGAATTTCATTTAGCCATTATAATACCAATGAAGATGTAGACCTGCTTATTGAGGCACTAAAAAAAATGGTGTAATTGCTTTAATATACATTTTAAACTCAGTATGTGATTGGCATCTGCTATTTAAGTGTAGCCAGTATATAATACGATATTTTGCAATCAGGTAAAAGCAATGTAAAATATTATCTTTAGTACTGTTGACTTTATGACTTTAAAACTTAAAACTTTTGCCTTATTTATTATAGCTAACGCCTACTTTTTATCATTAAAATACTTAGCAATAGACAATTTTCTTTTTTGGGCATCGTTTACAAATAGTTTTGCAACTACCCCGGCACCATTAACATTAAGATGTGTCGAGTCCTGTTTTTTATCTGTAAAATTGTAAATGCTTTTAGAGCCTTCCGGCCCTAAACCCAAAACTAATTTGCGGGTAAGGTTTTCCATATCCACATAATCTGTTCCCGTTTCTTTAGCAACTTGTTGTGCAGCAGTTATATAATCTTTATGGGTGTCAATTAAATTGCCTTTACCATCAAAATGCCTCCTTACAATAGATGAGCATAATACAGGTGTGGCTTTATGGCTACGAGTTTCGGCAATAAACTTTTCCAGGTTATATTTAAAAGAGCCAAAAGGTTCTGTATGGCGGTCTGGTTTCGATTTTTGGTCGTTATGGCCAAACTGTATAATCACATAATCGCCGGGTTGTATACTATCGGTTACATTTTTCCAGCCGTTTTCATTTATAAAACTAAGTGTGCTACGCCCATTTACCGCATGGTTATGTATTGTTACATTACTATTTACAAAATTTGATAGTGCTACTCCCCAGCCCAACTCCGGGAACACCTCCTTTTTTTTGGGAGCCATAGTAGAGTCGCCTATCATCCAGATGTTTACATGATCTTTTTTAAAAGACTGCAATACAATTATAGCCAGTACTAAGACGGATAAGGTTTTAAATAACTTCATTGTTATAATGTATTATAGATTAATCAAAGTTCTCTTTTAAAGTTTTTTACGTTACTATGTGTCTCGCTTTCATCTGCCACTCTATCTGCAATTACTTTTTTAAGCACAACATTATTTACAGGCAGCTCCTGCTGACCCATAATGCGGGAAATAAATTTCACATCGGTAGCATGTACATTATCAAGATAAATAGTAGAGATAGGGGTAAGAACTCTTTTATAGGTGGGCATAAGGTCTTTCCATTGATACAGCACATCAGTCTCTATGCCCAGTATGCCAAGGTCTATTTTACCCGATCTTACATTTTGCATCCACACGTTTTTAACATACCCACCACGCCTTTCGTTGGTTTTAATAAATAATAAGTGATTTAATTTTGCCCCGTCAACAACTTCACAGTTATCTATAAATACATTTTCTATACCGCCTGATAGTTCGCTGCCCAAAGCAATTAACTGATGGCCATTTTTTACAAGGCAATTACGAATAACTATATTTTTTGCAGGTGTATGCAGCCTCCATGCATCATGGTCACGGCCTGATTTTACAGAGACGGCATCATCACCCTGATCAAAAATGCAATCTTCTATTAGTACATTCTCGCTCATTTCAGGATCTACACCGTCATTGTTGTGGCCATGAGCATAAATGTTTAGTTTACGAATTACAACATTTTTACATAAGTAAGGATGAACTGTCCAGAACGGGCTGTTTTTAATAGATACATTTTCCATAAGTACATTTTGGCAGCGGTTAAACTGTATAAACTGCGGCCTTAAGTTAGCCGAGTCGTTTACCATTTGCCTTTTTTCTGCAGGTACGTCTTTAGCTGCAAGGTCGTAAAGATATTTAAGGCTGTTCATGTGGGCTTTAGGCCGTGCAAACCATTTTTGCCAGGTTTCCATTTGTGCCTTTAGCTCTCCTTTGCCGGTTATGGCCACATTAGTGCAGTTATAGGCATATACTAATGGCGAATAGTTATAACACTCCATACCTTCCCAGGTTGTATGTACAGCGGGTAAATAATCTTCAGGGTCAGATGAAAATAGTAATACGGCACCTTCTTCTATATGCAGGTTTACATTGCTTTTTAAGTGTACTTTACCGGTTAACCATTCGCCTTTAGGTACAACTACAATACCACCATTTAGGCTTGCCAGTTCTATTGCGGCTGCTATGGCCCTGCCTGTATTTTCTTTATCTCCGGAAACGGCACCATAATTTGTAATTAAAAATTTTTTGCAATTATTAAAATCAGGTATGGTAATAGCAGGCATACTAAAAGGCGCTGCAACTTTAACTGTACTAATTTTTACTGTTGTGCCGGTGTTAAAGGGGCGATGGCAGGAAAATAATGATATAATTATTGCCATTAATACAAGGTGTTTTTTCATTGGTAATTGTTTACTGTTGATTTATAATATAAACAATAAATACACAAGCTATAATGTATAACTTGTGTATTTATAAGTGCTTATTACCTTAAAAAGGTTATGTATTATAATTAGTAACCGGGGTTTTGCATTGCCTGTTTCTGATCTGGAGAGAGCGGACTTCCATTAGCGGTAATGAGGTCAAGGAACGTTTGTGGTATTGGCCTTAAAACATGAAAATCTTTAATGTTAGGAGCAGCAGTAGGGTTGTAAGCCTGAACACGCTTTACTAACGTTTTAGTTCTCGACAAATCTTCCCAACGCAGGTATTCGCCACACAATTCTCTTGCACGCTCGTTCAATACTAAACAAAGCATACGATCGTAATCTGACGAATATCCAAGTCGTGTTATAACAGCTTCGTCTTCTGCAGGTAAACTACCTATATTGGCTATGTTTAATGTAGTTGCATCTGTAGTAGGGGCAAGGTGTGTAGATTCGAAATATGAATTTTCCGGCATGTAAGAGTTGCTTGCTACAGGCTGGTTTAATGGAGATGATGCATAAGCACCCCCACCATCTACATAAGCACTACGAACTTCGCCACCTTTAAATGCTGCGCGCGCGCGCACTGTATTTATAAGGTTTAGTGCATCTGTGTAAGATCCGCCTCCGCCTGTGGCTGCTAACCTAATGTTTGCTTCGGCAGCCATTAAATAGGTTTCGGCAGAACGTGCAACAATACCATCGCGGTACCCACGGGTATCATTAACCTGTAGCCTTGATGCATCAAAATGTTTAGAAAGGGATGGGAAACGTGGCTCACTTAACAGCGACCTGCCATCTGATGCATGTGCTACATAAACAGATGGTATAGTTTTGCCGGTTGTAGTATATACTATTGTGTTTAAGTATTTTGTCTGGGCAAAACTGTTATCATTCCTGTTATTTATAATGTACATGATGCCTAAATCGCCGTTTACATAAGTAGTACCGGATGCATTGTTTACACGGTGTTTTGTACGGAAACTCTTCCAGAATCTTGAATCGTTAATACCGTCATAAATTTCATAAGTAAAGTAAGATGGCGCTAACCTTGTGTAAGGGCGCATACCTGTTAGATCCCTTTTCATGAAAGGTAAATCGTCATATTTTGCAGCAAATGATGTACATGAAAAATTGGCTGCCGATGCACCAAGGTCGTTAGTAAACTGTGCAGACAAAATTACTTCCGGTAAAGACTCATTAGCACTGTTAGGAGCTGTATACCTCCACAGGTCGGCATAATTAGTAGCAAGGGCATGGTTGCCTATAACCTGGTTGCTTAATGTAAGTACCTGGTTAAGGTCGGCCTGTTTTGTGGCACTGTTCCATGAGTCATTAATTTCACTTGCGCGGGATAAATAAGCTTTAGCAAGAAAGTGTGCGGCAGCATCTTTAGTAACTTTTGCAGATCCCCCTGTGGTAGGCAGCATTTCGTATGCTTTTGTAAAATCAGATATAATTTGTGCATAGACCTCTTGTGCCGTTGCACGGCTAAACTCTGTTTCTACGGTTGTACTAACACTAAGTTTTAATGGCACACCGCCAAACTGTCTTACTAAGCGCAGGTAGCTGAATGCCCTAAAAAAGTAGCCTTCGCCTAAAGCAACCTGTTTTATTGCCGGGTTTGTCGATTCTATATCTGTAGCATATTTAACTAACTGGTTGCATACATTAATACCAAGATAAAGCATATCCCACTGCTCATTTGCAGCTACAGTATTACTGTTAATGGCGTTTATGCTGGATTGTAGTGCTACAGAATAGTTGTTCCATACACCATTAGAGTCATCTCCACCTATAACAAACTCATCTGTACCATAATTTAAAGATGTATACTGGTTTTCGTTTGTAAAAGGTAATGCCAGTACACGGTAATATGCACCTATTGCTAAAGACTGTATTCCTTCTTCAGTCTTATAAAATTCGGTATTTCTCTGTGTTGTAAGTTCTTCGTCAAGAAAATCTTTATTACAGGATTGTATTACAGGCAAAGTTGCTAAAAGCAGCGCTAAGCTTATGTATCTATATTTTGTTTTACGCATTTTCATAATAATTTTTTTTAATCTTAAAATTCAAAATTAAGTCCTGAAACAAAGCCTCTGTTGTAGGTAGTACTATCTGTATCCATATCCCTAAAATCAATTGCAGAATAAATATAACCGGGGTTTATTACCTGTGCATATAATCTTAAACCGCTAATTCCTAACCTGTCGGTAATAGATTTAGGAAAATTATAACCTAATGAAATATTTCGTATCCTTATAAATGAACCATCTTTATACCCTAAAGTTGTAGCATACGGGTCGCCGGTACCAGCTGTATAAATAGGTTTTTGATATTCAGAGTTGGTATTTGTCTCTGTGTAATAGTTTATTTTTCGTTGGTTAAAACGTCCCGTTTCGGCTTCACCACCTGTATTGTAAGTATAGTCTAACCTGCCATAAAGAAATATAGAAAGTTCAAAATCTCCATATTTAAAGGTATTTGTTACCCCACCTACAAATTTAGGTAACGTATTACCCACAATGGTACGGTCATTATTAGCATCAATTCTATGGTCACCATTTAAGTCTGCCGGCCTTGAAAGACCCGGCGAAAAGTTATGCCCGTTAGCATTAAACAATGCCATCTCTGCAGCGTCAGATTCTTTCCAGATACCATTAGATTTGTAACCGTAAATTACGCCTAATTGTTCTCCAATAAACCAGTTGTTTTGTATATCGTCAAATTTACCGTTAGAAAGGGTTACGATTTTGTTGTTTTGGTACGATACGCTAAATGATGTATCCCAGGAAAATTTACCAAACTCCAGGTTAGTAGTACTTAAGGTTAGGTCTATACCATTACTCTTTGTTTCGCCTACATTAGCATACGTGTTAACAGCACCGGCAACCGTTGGCAGGTTCTTTAAAAGAAGTAAATCTGTTGTTTTAGCAGTATAAAAATCCAGCGTACCTCTTACTCTTTGGTTAAATAAAGAGAATTCTGCCTCAATGTTGTATGCTGTAGTTTGTTCCCAAGTAAGGTCTTGGTTAGCAAGTGTAGTAGACGGTACTGTGCCGGGAATAAGACTGGCCCCGTTAGGATAGTTTATTGATGTTAGTGGCCCTTTAGTAGAATAAGGGTCTATGGCAGAGTTACCTGTTACACCAACACCTAAACGTAAAATTAAATTGTTTACCCAATTGGTGTTTTCAAGAAATTTCTCTTTTTTCATGGTCCATGCTGCTGCTGCACTTGGAAAGAAGTTCCATTTATTACCATCGGCTAATTGTGATGCACCATCCCAACGGCCGGATGCTGTAAAGTTATACTTATCATTAAAAGTATAATTTACACGGCCCATATAAGAAAGCAGTTGCTTCTCTATAAGGCCGGAGTTCCATGAAGCAAGTGTAACGTTAGCATTATTTAAAGCATTCCATTTTTGCGAAGTAAACGGTACATTGTTTGCAGCCATGCTGTTAAACTCGTTTTTGTACTTTGTTTCACTTTGCAGTAACGTAAAGTCCAGGGCGTGCCTTCCAAATTGTTTATTGTAAAATATAAGGTGGTCTAATGTGTAAGACAGTTCGTTATTAGCATTAATAGATGCATAGCTTGAACCGGCACGTGTAACTGATTTTTTATCAAGGTAAAGGCCATTACGGTTAAACGAAAGATCCGGGCCAAAGTTTACCCTGTATTTTAAGCCTGCAAGCGGAGCCCACATAGCACCAAAATCTAACTGAGAGTAAAAGCTACCAAATATCCTTGTGTTTACACGCTCATCCTGAGAGTAGTTAACCTCGTCTATTACTGTTTTTACACCGTCATCTCCACCGGGAAACTCTATACGGTTACCGTTTGTATCATAAGGTACAGCATACTGAAATATGGCACGGGCAGTATCATACAACCCGCCTGTATTAACAAGGCTGCTGCGCCCGGCGGTAGACTGGCCGTATTGCTGTACACCATAACTTGCATTTAATGTAGTTCCAAAAGAGAACCATTTAGTAGCGTTAATGTCTACACTCGTTTTACCGGTATACCTTTTATAGCTTTGACCTACCACGGTACCTTTGTTATCAAGATATCCAAAAGACCCGAAAGCTTTAATTTTATCTGTACCGCCACTCACATTTAAGGAGTATTGGTTTGTTACACCAGTCTGGGTTACAAAATCCCTAAAATCTGTAGTTTGCACTTTAGAGCCATCCCACGTGCCAGATTCCCATCCTTTATTAATATTTGCAAATGCAGCAGGATCTGACGAGGCTAAAAATATCGCCTGGTCATTAGCCAGAGTAGGCTGGTCACCCCTTGGAAACGTTGTAGGGTTAGAGTAATATTTTGCCCAACGCCTAAATGTTATATATTCAGAAGCGTTCATCATATCCATCCTGTCCACAAGTGTTTCTATTGTTGTAGAGTAGCTTAAGCCAATACTCAATTTGCCGTTTTTACCCCTCTTAGTAGTTACAATTACTACACCATTAGCACCGCGAGAACCGTAAATAGCTGTAGATGAAGCATCTTTAAGGATGTCGATAGCCTCAATATCAAGCGGGTTAAGATTTTCTATACCGCCTGATGTTAACGGGATACCATCTACCACATATAGTGGACTGTTAGAAGCGGTTAATGAACGTACACCGCGAATGGTAATGGCACCAAGGGTGCCCGGGCGCTGGCTCGACGTAATATCTACACCTGCTGCTTTACCCTGAATGGCTTCAAGGGTATTGTTTACCGGCCTTGATGCTATGTCCTTAGCACTTACGCTTGTAATAGCACCTGTAACGTCCGATTTTTTTCTTTGTCCGTATCCTACCACAACAACCTCTTCCAGTTCGGCTGAGCCATCTTTTAAAGTAACGCTATAATCTGTTTTATCAGAAACCGTGATTTCCTGTGTTTCCATACCTACAAACGAAATCACTAAAATTTCGCCTTTGGCAGCTTCTATAGTAAATTTTCCATCATAATCTGTTTGCACGCCTTTGTTTGTTCCTTTAACCAAAACGTTGACTCCAGGTATTGGTCCTCCACCAGAATCCAGTATGGTTCCCTGAACAGTTTGTGCCTGTGCATAAGACAGCGCAGGTATCATGGTCAGGAAGATTACCAGAAATCTGAAAAAAAAGCATTTTGTAATTTTTTTCATGAGTTAATAATTAATGGTTACAAAAAATAAATATTTAACCACAAATTAAACTTTTCATTAACATATCGCTATCCTGTGCTATCCTGTCAATGGCTATTTATAGTGTTATTTACATCGTTATAGTTATTACGGTAAACGCTGCATGCGCAAAAATTTCAATAAACACAGGGGTTTTGCATATATCGTTTGCGTAGATACAATTTTTATGGTGTAAAAAAAAATAAAGCATTAAATTCTCATTCATGTAAAATTTATAATAAACAGTATTGCCAAAGCGGTTTTTAAGATTAGTTATGCGCTCATTTTTTTGCTAAAAACTACTATTTGCTTTAACTGCATGACGCTTATAAGGGAAAAGGCATGGGTGTGCAGGATGCCTTAAGAAGTAGTAAATTTTATATTTGTAATAAGCTATACTATAAAAATAGATGTTATTCTCAAATTTCATTTGCCAAAATACAATACAATGTATACAAAAATTATACTGATTTTTATTACGCTTGGTTTTTGTTCCTATTGTATGGCTCAAAATTCAAATGAAACTTTGTTTGCCATTGCAAACGGCCATAAAGCTGTTAATATCATTTACGATAATAAAGGCACTACGTTAGATTCTATATCGGCACACCTGTTAGCAGATGATATACATAGCATTACAGGGAAAAAGCCATCGGTTAAACCTTTTAATAAATCTATAAGCGGGGATGCTGTCCTAATTGGTAATATTAATTCAGATTTTATAAAAACGTATCTAACAGATATTATACCTCTGGATTTTATAAACCGCAGGGAAAGTTACTATAATGGTTTGTTTACCGCAAAAAATGGTAATAAATACTATATTATTGCCGGTACCGATGCGCGCGGCACCGCATTTGGGGTTTTTAACCTGTCGGAACAAATAGGTGTAAACCCATGGTATTGGTGGGCAGGTGTACCCGAAAAAAAACATCAGTTATTACAAGTTGCTACAAAGCCATACTTTTCTGAGGAGCCAACGGTAGAGTATAGAGGGATTTTTCTAAATGATGAAGATTGGGGATTACAACCATGGGCTGCTAAAACATTTGAGAAAGATCCTGCTGATATAGGGCCAAAAACCTATGCGAAAATTTTTGAATTGCTGCTTCGGCTAAAGGCAAATACTATTTGGCCTGCCATGCACCCTTCTACCAAAGCATTTTTTTACTACGCCGGTAATCCTGCAATGGCACAAAAGTATCATATTGTTATAGGTACATCTCATGCAGAACCTATGCTGCGCAATAATGTAGACGAGTGGAAAGAGAGTTTTGGTAAATTTGATTATAAAAATAACAAAGCAAAGGTTGCTGCATACTGGGAGCAGCGGGTTAAGGAAGCTAATAACATTGATGCTATTTATACTATGGGTATTCGTGGTGTTCATGATAGCGGTATGGAAGGCGTTACTGGTATAGAAGAGGCTTCGCACTTATTAAGTAATGTAATTGCCGACCAAAGAGCTATGCTGCAGGGCAACCTTAAAAAAGCTCCCCATAAGATACCGCAGGTATTTACGGTTTACAAAGAAGTACTTGCTTTATATGAACATGGTATGCAGCTGCCCGACGATATTACGTTAGTGTGGACAGATGATAACTATGGTTATATACGCCAGTTAAGTAATGATAAAGAACAGATTAGAAGCGGCGGTGCAGGGGTGTATTATCATATTTCATACTGGGGCAGGCCACACGACTATTTATGGCTTAGCACCACGCCACCTGGATTAATACAGGAAGAAATGCTAAAGGCATATTATAAAAATGCCAATAAGATATGGATTGTAAATGCAGGCGACATTAAACCGGGAGAATATGGTATCCAGCTTTTTATGGATATGGCATACAATATAAAACCGTTTTTAAAACAAGGCTATTTAAAAGAACATTCGTTTAAGTTTTATGGCGATATTTTTGGAGAACAGTTTGCCCAAAGTATTGATGGCATTAAGAGTGAATACTATAATCTTGCCTTTGAAAGGAAACCCGAATATATGGGTTGGAGCCAGACAGAGCCCACTACACAGGTTAGCAAAACGGCCTATAATCCTTTTATGTATGGCGACGAAATTAAAAGGCGTTTAAAACGGTACGCTGATTTAGGGAAACTATCTGATAGTGTATATAATAGTCTTCCTGTAAATTTTAAAGATACATATTTTCAATTGGTTCAATATCCGGTAAAAGGGTCTGTGTTTATGAATAATAAGCATCTTTACCGGGATCTGGCAGTAAAATATAATGAAGATGAACGGCTTGCGGCTCGCGATTATAAAGCAGCATCTTTAGCAGCACATGACAGTATTAATAAGCTTACCAATTACTATAACACTGCGATGTCTAACGGTAAGTGGAATAATATGATGTCGGCTAAACCACGTAATTTACCGGTTTTTGATAAACCCGATGTACAACTTGCTAATTTTACAACTAACGATGTTGCCGGTTTTAAAGTTGAAGGTAATAGTATAAATAACACCTTACCCACATTTTATACTGGTTTTAAAGATACTTTTTTTATAGATGTTTTCTTAAGGAAAGAAGGTACATTTAGTTGGTCATTAAAAGGTTTGCCTAAATGGCTAATTGCTTCAAGAACATCAGGGGTTTTAAATTCGAACACTAAAAATGCAGAGGAGAGAATTACATTTATGGTTGATTGGACTAAATATAGTTCTGCCAGACCCACAGAAGAATCTATCAGCTTAATAGTAGGAGATAAAAAAAATACTATTAAAGTAATAACAGCCGTATATGCTGAAAAAGAGCTAAGCAAAAATTATTTTTTTGAAAAAAATGGCTTCGCTGTAGTACATGCAAAACATTACAATAAAAAGCAGGATGCCGGCAAGATGTCCTGGCAGGCTTTTAATAATTTGGGGTACAGTGGTACATTAATGGCAGCACAGCCTGTAAATATACCTCAGTTAGATACTGTAAATGTAAAAGTAAACCCTAAGCTGTGCTATACTTTTTTTACAGAAACCATTACTAATAAGGCTGAGTTGCTTGTTTATGCACTACCTGTGCACCCCGTTACAGGCGGTCACAACGTTAAGATAGGCATTCAGTGGGATGATGAGCCCTTGCAGATTGTAAATTTCCAAACGTATGACAGGAGCAGTACCTGGAAACAAAATGTACTTGCCAATGTGGCAATGGCAACTGTTCCTGTTACCATTAAAACAAAAGGAAAACATTTACTGAATGTTTATATGATAGACCCGGGGGTATGTTTAGATTTTATATACCTAAAAACAAAGCCCTGCAATTTACCGTACAGCTTACTACCCGAAACAGGAAATTTTTAAATGTAAAACTAAAGTTAAGTAAATAATATATATGAAAAAAATAACGCTGCTGCTCATACTGCTGCTTACGGCACATGTTGCACGATCTCAAAACGAACCCTATCATAGCGATGTAGCATGGGTAACAAACCCCAACCACTCTAACTGGCTATATAATACAAAAGAGCAGGCTAAAATAACTATAGAATTATACTTGTATGGCGTCCTGCAAAAAGATATTGAGGTAAGTTTTAGCATAGGTCCCGAATTAATGAAAGCTGATAAGGAGGGCACTATTAAATTACTTGGCAAGACAGATCTTGTTTTAGGAACACTCATTAAACCGGGATTTTTAGACTGCAGGCTTAAGGCACAAATTAACGGTAAAAGCTATTCGCACCATATAAAAGTTGGGTTTGAACCCGAAAAACTACAGCCATACACACAGTTCCCTTCAGATTTTGCAGCTTTTTGGGATAAGGCTAAAAAAGAAGCAGCACTTTGTCCTGTAAAAGTAGAAAAAACTTTAGCACCGGAGTATTGTACTGATAAGGTAGATTGCTACCTGGTAAAAATTCAGGCGTATAAAGAAGGATATAATGTTTACGGATACTTAACAGTGCCCAAACAAGAGGGCAAATATCCTGTTGTTTTTTCGCCGCCAGGCGCAGGTATAAAGCCTATGGACCCATTAACACATGCCTTTTATGCCGAAAATGGGGTAATTAGGTTTGATATGGAAATACATGGCATACGGCCGGACCTGGATGCTAAAACCTACAAGGAGATCAGCAGGTCTTTTGGCGGAGGTGATAACAGCTACCTCATTAACGGTATTGAAGACAGGGACAAGTATTACATGAAAAAAGTATACCTGTCATGCATCAGGGTAATAGATTATCTTACTACGTTACCACAGTGGGATGGCAAAAACTTAATAGCACAAGGCACAAGCCAGGGCGGTGCATTGGTATTAGTAACTACAGCCTTAGATAGCAGGATAACAGCATGTGCGGCAACGCACCCGGCCTTATGCGATATGGCAGGCTATCTGGATAACAGGGCAGGAGGGTACCCACACCTTTTTACAGAGTATAAAAATATGGATAAGCCCGAAATTATAAAAACACTGCAATACTATGATGCTGTAAATTTTGCTAAACTTATAAAAGTACCTGTGTTTATGACATTTGGTTACAACGATAATGTGTGCCCGTCTACAACAAGCTACATTACTTATAATGTTTTAAAATCGGATAAAAAAGTTTTGTTAACTCCCATAACAGAACATTGGGTATCTGATAATACAAGAAGGATATTATTTGACTGGATAAAAACACAGCTTAAGTAAAGCGCATGTAATTAATTTTTAAACGTTAATTTAGATAAATGTAGCTGGTAATCTTATTTATTGTTTATTAGGTAATTGCTGCCCATTTAATAAAGAATAGCTTTCTAAAAATCTTAAAGCTTCTCTAATTTTACATAAAATTTGGTGGTGGCAACTGTTGTCGCATCAAGATTTTTGGCAACTGTTTTAAGCGATTGCCACGCGTTTGTTGATTTTAAACGCATGGGCTTACCATCAACAATAATTTCTACAGGCATAGCAAAATTAGGTTCGTTGGTTTGCCAGCGGTATTCCAGTTTACCATTTATAAGCTTAAGCTGTAGTATAGGTATAGCCGGATAACGCAAATACTGGTTAAAAACAGGAGTGAGGTTCATGCCTGTTTCTTTATTAAAGTAAGCTACAACATCTTCGGTAGTAATTACCTGTTTTTTAAAATGGTCAGAATAATCATGTATAAGTTTCCACCATTTATCATCATCATTAATAACATGTCGCAGGGTATTTAGCAATAGTGCGCCCTTATAATACATATCGCCCGATCCTTCTTTGTTTACTCCAAAAATGCCTATTACCGGTTTTTTGTTCGTATTGTTTTGGCCTTCTCCATTTATATATTTCATGGCTTCATTATAACCATATTGGCACTCAACATATACCGTTTCGCTATAAGTTGTAAAGCCCTCGTGTATCCACATGTCGGCTATATCCTGAGAGGTAATACTGTTGCCAAACCATTCGTGGCCGCTTTCGTGTACAATAATATAGTCAAATTTCATCCCTGTTCCTGTACCGGAAAGGTCACTGCCCAAGTAGCCTTTTTTAAAGCGGTTACCATATGCCACTGCACTTTGATGTTCCATACCCAGATAGGGCGTTTCTACAAGTTTGTAGCCATCTTCAAAGAAAGGATAACGGCCAAATTTTAACTCAAAACAGTTTAACATCAGCTTTACTTCCTCAAAATGTTTTTTAGCTTTTTCCTCATGAATTTTCAGCACATAATAGTCAAGGTCAAGACCATTGTTTGTATCATGAATGTGTGCATAATTGGCTATATTAAGGGTTATGTCATAATTGTTTATGGGGTTTTTAACCTCCCAGTCCCAGCGGGTATAGCCATTTTTAAGATCTTCACTACCCGTAAACCGTCCGTTAGATACATTCATCAGTCCGTAAGGTACTGCCACTTTTATGCTTGCGCCACGGTCCGGTTCATCGCTTTGGTGGTCTTTAACGGGGTACCAAAGGCTTGCACCGGTTCCCTGTACGGCAACACCTATCCAGGGCTTTTGCTGGTCATCTTTAGCAAATACAAAGCCACCATCCCACGGGGCATTTTTTGCAATTAATGGATTTCCAGAATAATAAAACCGTACCTGTTCTTCGTTGCCTTTTACAAGTTGCTTAGGGAAGGTTATAAACACAGCATCGTTATCGCGTTTATAAGCCAACTTTGTTTTGTTGTATACAATACTGTCCACTTTCATGTTCTCGAAAAGGTCGAGCTGTATGCGGTTGGTATTATCAATTACCTTAAATGTTATGTTATTATAACCGGAAATATATTTTTTATCGGGGTCAACCTTAATGTTGAGGTCATACCGCTGCACATCAAAACTGGTTCGTTCAGGGCGTAAACCACCCTGCAGGCTATCACGGCGTGTAAAATTTTGGGCATTTGCCGAAAGACTTAGCAGAGTAATTAATAGGAGTACGACTTTTTTCATAACAGTGATGTTTGGCTATTGGTATAGTAAAGTAAGCAATTATTACAAATAATATACTGACTACTTAAAATTATGGCAGTACAACCGGACCTATCCACAAAAACCAAATTACCACTCCCAGAGCACTGCCAGCAATACCGGCAAGTATAAATGTAAAACGTTGTTGTTTAGGTACTAATTTAAATGTTACCCAAAGTAGTAAAACTGCACCAATTATACCGGTTACACTATTTACAGTATTGGCAGGCAAACCAAAATATAGGCTAAGATGGGCTTCGTCACCGTCCTTAAGAACTTCGTTATTTACAATATAATAGTAAATGCAAATAATCTCATTTATAATAGCCCGTGACCAAAAGAACGCTACAATTACAGCAAACCATTCCTTAACGGTAAGTTCAGTTTTTGCAACTATTTTTTTGCGATGGTACCATAGCCATAGTATGCCGATGGTTCCTGTAAGGAGGGTTTGCAAAGGTCCGCCTAATCTAAACCATATTGGGTTATGCTTTTTTGTATCATAATAGGTACTTAATGACTGCCTGTATTTTAAAAAATATTCTTTTTCAGCCGAAGTTTCTATAGCCAGAATCTTCTTTTCATCTGCCTTATATAGCGAATCAAATTTTGCCATCTCTCTTGGTGTAGGATCAGTAAAACCTACCGACGAGTAATGTAATTTTACATTATATCCCTGAGATTTACCCACAACAAAGTGCCCGAGTTCATGGCTAACGGTACCCACAATAGTTGCAATTACAAAACTTAAGGCCAGCATGGCAAATAAACGTGGATGAACTTTAAGTGAAAGGAATTTCATATTTTACCTGTAAATTGTTGTTGTGTAGCTAACTTACCCACTGGCCATAGGAATAAATAATATCCCATCCGGATTTTGTTTTTTTCATTATAAAAGATACGCCGCTGCCGCACGAGCCTCCACAGCAATTACTTATGCTTATCATCGCATATTGCCTGTTTTTTGTAAATAGGGGCAGCGTTACAGCATAAAATCCATTGTCATATTTTTTATGAAAGTCGTGCTTTAAATTTTTACCTCCATCCTCAAAATAACTTTCGTGCTCAACTTTAACGGTGTCTGACAGCAGAATAATATAGCCTTCTATAAACTCTTTTTTAATTTTAAAAAGTGGTTTGTATTTTGCCTGTTCATATATAAAATCTCTATCCTGATGTGAAAAAATGGTATCCATTTTTTTTAGCACAATAGAGTCTTCTTTGTTTAAAGCATCATAAGGGAAGCTATCAATAATATTTTTAATATAGTGATTTTCTTCGATTTCACCTTTGCGTTTAATGGCAAGTAACGAATTAATTACTTCATAGATCATTTTGTCGTCTATTACCTGCACCACTTTTTTAGGAGTTATTGCTTCAACAGGCTTTGAATCTTTCTTACAGCTGTTAAGCCCTGCAGAAAATAGTACACACAACGATATGATTTTTAAAATCCTCATATATCAGGCTTATTCAATAATATAGATGTAAACTATAGATTACAAATAACGTAAGAAATTAACTAAAATTACAATAAGATAAATAGAACGAAGATATTACTTTATTTTCCTATACACAGGATACTGCAAATGTGTTTTTTCGTAATAAACAGAATGCGTGTATACCCAATCCAGTTGCGCTTCGGCACTTTTTGCAAAGTCTATATCCTGTTTCTTTTTAGCTTCAAAATCAGCTTTAAGGGCGGGGTTATCTTTAAGCAGTTTAGCGGCGGTATCTTCAAATACGTATGCCGAAAAGTATTCTTTCTGTTGTAATATACTGTCAAAAAAGTTCCAGTTAAAATAGGAGTCTATAGCTTGTGGCTCCAATGTTTCAAGTAAGTATTTTACTCCGGGTTGCTGGGTATCTATTACAAAATCGCCTTTTGTAAAACGTACTTTTTCTTTTTTTACAATTACTTTGGTATCGCTGTGTGGGTAATGCCCTTCATAAGTATAAGTGGTTGTCTGGTAATCTGCTATGCGGTAGCTTTCGACTTCAATATCAGTGTCTTTTTCAAGCGGAAACATTTGTATATTATTGATTTTTAAAAGCTCAATAATAGTAAACCATGCTTTCGGGATAATATACGATTGCGGAATGGTAACCTCCAGCGAAGGCACATACGTTTGGTAATATTTTATAATTTTTTCAAAAGGCTTGCTTCGGTCATAAAACAAACGTGGCTGCCCTGTAACTTCGCTGGTTTTATAATCGCCTTCGTAACCTTTGAAAGGTAATAGCGTTACCTGTGCCGAATCTACAGCCCATTGCAACGGATATTTCATGCCTGGCAGGTAATTGTCGCCGTTGGCGGCACGCAGCTCTTTTATGGCAGCGTGGTTCTTCTCAATAAAGTTTATAGACGAAACCATATATTCATACGTAATTTTTACACGCGATGCATAGTCTTTAAGCATGTGCGTTTCGGGCATGGAGCCGGGCACATCAAACATTGAGGCATAACCGGTAGAGTAGCGTGGAGAATCCATAAATTGCTCAAAACCACCATCCGGTTTTTCGTCGTGAATGTTTACGTAAGGTGTAGCATCAATTTTTTTTGCTTTAAGCATAGCCAGGATTTCCGGCATCATGTCTTTTTTAAAATAGTTGCCCAGGTTGCCACCCAGTTTTTGATGGTGCGTGGCAATATAGGTAAACACATACTGATAATCGGCACCGTTGCTCACGTGGTTGTCTATAAAAATATCTGGCTTTACCGTATGGAAAATTTGTGCAAAACTGTGGGAATTTTTAGTGTCGCTTTTTACAAAGTCACGGTTAAGGTCGTAGTTACGTTCGTTACCACGAAAGCCATAACTCTCCGGGCCATTCTGGTTAGCACGTGTGTGCGAATTACGGTTCAGCATTCCGCCAATGTTATATACCGGAATATTTACGATTACCGTATTTTTTGGTGTAGTAATTTTCCCTGTAGCCAGATCCCGATACAGCATCATGGTAGCATCTATACCGTCGGGTTCGCCGGGGTGTATGCCATTGTTAAGTAACAATATCGCTTTGGTTTTACGAATCTCTGTAAAGTCAAAATTTTTGTCAGAGCTATAGATAACTATATGCAAGGGCTCACCGCTATCGGTAGGGCCCATCTCTATCATTTTAATACTCTCAAAATCTTTATCAAGCAGCTTAAAGTAATCTATTGTTTCCTGATAGGTTGCCGTCTGGTTGCCGTTGCCTTTTTCGTAAGCGGTTAAATACATAGGTTTCTTTTGGGCAAACAAAGTAGTAGAGAGAAATAGTAGCAGTAATAGTTTCTTCATTAAGTAGTTTTATTTACCCTTACGGCATCCGGTACCAGTATGGTATAATCGCCGCCGTTACGCAATACATCGCGCACTATGCTCGAACTTATGTAAGATGTTTTTGCAGCCGTAAGCAGGAAAACTGTTTCTATTTTAGAAAGCTGACGGTTAGTGTGTGCAATAGCTTTTTCAAACTCGAAGTCGGCCGGGTTTCGCAGCCCGCGAAGGATAAACTTAGCACCTACTTTTTTGCACAGGTCAATTGTTAGTCCTTCATAAGTAATAACCTCTACCTTAGGTTCGTCTTTAAACGACTCGCGGATAAAATGCAGCCGTTCCTCCAGCGTAAACATGTATTTCTTTTCGGCATTAACGCCAATGGCTACAATAACCTTATCAAACAGGCTTATGCCTCGCTTTATAATATCATAGTGCCCAAGGGTAATAGGGTCGAACGATCCTGGAAATACGGCTGTTTTCATTTTTTTAATTTATTATATTATGCTAAAATAAAATTAATCAGGATTCTTCGACTCCGCTGCGCTGCGCTCAGAATGACAAAACGCATCAAACATTATGTAATTTAGTATTGCTAATAACTGAATACTGCGACTAAACACTAGATTCTAAAAACTACTTCTTCCACAAAACTTTTCTGTTTTGAGCCAGTTTAATTTCGCTGTCCAGCAAATCGCTCATGGCAATGCCGGCGTGCTGTGCCTGCTGCGGAAAAATACTCTGTGGCGATAGTCCCGGATTGGTGTTTATCTCTATAAAATGGGGTTCGCCGTTCATAACAATAAAATCGGTACGGCTAAAACCGCTCATTCCCAGTGCTTCGTATGCTTTAGCAGCTGTATCTCTTACTTTTTGCTCCGTTTCGGCATCAAGGCGGGCAGGGGTAATCTCTTCAGATTTGCCAAGGTATTTAGCCTCATAATCAAAAAAGTCGTTATGCGATACTATTTCCGTGAGCCCTAAAACGGTAGTCTTACCATTATAATTAAGCACCCCTACAGATACTTCTACACCTTTAAGGTACGATTCTATAAGTATATCATGGTCTTCGGCAAAAGCAAAATCGAGCGCTTTTTGTAAATCGGCCACGTCATTTACCTTGCTTACGCCAAGGCTGCTGCCACTCTGGTTAGGCTTTACCATAAACGGCAGGCCTAAAGTATCAACAATATCTTCGGCAGTAATGGCATCACCTTTAGAAAGGTAAATAGATTTTGCACGGGGAATATTGAATTTAGAAAGTACACTTAGCGTATCGCGTTTATTAAAGGTAAGCGCGCTTTGGTAAAAACCGCAGCCGGTGTAGGGTAAATTTAATAGCTCCCAGTACGATTGCAGGTGGCCGTCTTCGCCCGGAGTGCCGTGAACGGTGTTTACAACAACATCAAATGTTGTTTTGTGCCCGTCTTTAGTAAACGAGAAATCGCCTTTATCTATGGCAAATTTTTCGCTATCTGTAACTACATTCCAGCCCTCAGGCAGTATATGCACTTCAAAAGGAGTATATTTTGAGCGGTCAAGATTATTTAAAATCAGCTGCCCGCTGCGTATTGAAATAACGGATTCGTCTGAGTATCCGCCCATTACTACTGCTATGTTCATGTATAAGTGGTAAATTTAACCGGTTGTTAGCCCTCACAAAAATATCATTATTTGTGTAAACTTATAAAGTTTAGTATTATTTATATCTTTGCGGAAACTGATTTACATGAGCCTTAAAAATTTTATTACAAGCAAAGTTTTTTTCAAGCAGGTAGTTATTGCACTGATACTAATAGTTATAGTAGTGTTTTTACTGCTGCAATGGCTGGATTTTACAACTAATCATGGTGATAAAATACCCGTGCCCGACCTTAGAAAAATGACGCTTACCAAAGCCGGCGAAGCCCTTGAAGGGCAGGATCTGGAATATGTAGTGCTTGACACTGTAGATTTTAGGGCAGAATATCCGCCGTATACCATTGTAGAGCAGGACCCGTTGCCTAAGGTAGATGTTAAGGAGGGCCGTAAAATATATGTAAAAGTTAATGCAGGTGGTTACAGTACACTAAAATTACCAGACCTGGTGCAAAAAACCTACAGGCAGGCCATACCTACGCTTAAAGCAATGGGGCTTGAAGAAGGTACTAAAACATACGTGCCATACCTTGCTAAAGATGTAGTACTGGAAATGAAACAGAACGGCAAAAAGCTAAAAGCAGGCGATAAGGTAATGAAAGCCTCTAAAATAGACCTTGTACTGGGAGATGGCAAAACGGGATACCAGGATGCAGCAGATACCCTTACAAACACAAACAAAAATACCGAAACAAAGGAAGATGACAACTAAGCCGATTGTAGAGCAGGACTCTGATGATGATGAATTGTATGAGCATCACCGCTTTGAAGCAGGCAAGGGCCAGCAGCCTTTGCGTGTAGATAAATTTTTAATGAACCTGGTAGAAAATGCTACCCGTAACAAAATACAACAGGCCGCTGCCGCCGGTAACATTTATGTAAATGATGTTGCTGTAAAATCTAACCACAAGGTAAAATCTAACGATATTGTACGTGTGCTTTTAGAGCACCCGCCTTATGAATACCTGCTTGAACCGGAAAATATTCCGCTTAATATTGTTTATGAGGACGATTCGTTACTTGTTGTAAATAAAGAACCGGGAATGGTGGTTCACCCCGGCCATGGTAATTATTCCGGTACGCTGGTTAATGCTTTGGCATACCACATTGATAACCTGCCCATGAACAGCAGCGAGCGCCCGGGACTGGTACACCGTATAGATAAAGATACATCAGGGCTTTTGGTTATTGCTAAGACTGAGCAGGCTATGAGCTTCCTTACTAAGCAATTTGCAGATAAAACATCTGAACGTGAATATATAGCCATTGTATGGGGAAATATTGATGAAGAAGAAGGCACGATAGAAGGCCATATAGGCCGCCATCTTAAAGACCGTATGCAAATGGCTGTCTTTACAGACGAAGAGCAGGGAAGGCATGCTATAACGCATTACAAGGTTATAGAGCGCCTTGGGTATGTAACACTGGTATCGTGCAGGTTGGAAACCGGCCGTACCCACCAGATACGTGTGCACATGAAACACATAGGGCATACCCTTTTTAACGATGCCCGCTATGGTGGCGACAGGATACTTAAAGGTACTACGTTTACAAAATACAAACAGTTTGTAGAAAACTGCTTTAAAATATTGCCCCGCCAGGCACTTCATGCCAAAACACTTGGTTTTGAGCATCCGGTTACTAAAGAGTTTATGCGTTTTGATACAGAGATACCTGCCGATATGCAGGAATGCATTGAGAAATGGCGCATTTATTCTAAGTCTAACCAGGCAGAGCAGGAAGATTAGAAAGCACAAAAACCGACTTATAATCATTTTTTAAGTCGGTTTTTTATATTTTTTAAAGTATGACTTTAAAGCTGTGCCGATTAATAAATTTTCACATAAATTGTAATTTAAAAGGACTTATGGATGGATTACAATAGTGAAGATTTACTAATCGATAAAATGTATCCGACTGGAATATATGCTCGGCAAAGGTGGACGGATATATGTTTATTTACCTGAATTAAAAGCGACAAGGATGCACACTTTGGGGTAGTAAAAGTATGCGGAACTATATATAATTTTGAAATTAAAAATTATAGCCTTATACCTTATGGAAGTGATGACCTCCTTACTGTCGTTAAGGTAGGTATTCTTAAGGCAATAGGTAAAGAGAAGGGAGATACTGTACCTCTTATACTTTATAATGATACCGTTTGGATTTGAAATATCCAAAGAATTTAAAGTAATCCTGCAAAAAGAACCCGGAGCATATCAAGCTTTGTGTACCACAAAATGTGAGAACAGAAATGTGTAATACTTGGAATTGATGGCAACAAAAAAGGTGATACCCGTAATCAAAGGGTTAAGAAAACGTTGTATTGCTTAAAAAACTGTGAAAAAATTACGTAATTATCGCTGTGTAATTCTCATATAATTCAATATTATCATGATTATGCTGACTAATTTGAGGGATTTATATGTTAAAATAATATTTATTGCTCTAAATGTGTTAAAACTTTTAAATGTGTTTGTTTTTTATAATTTTATTATGTTATATTTGGCATATAATTAATTCATAATTAACACCGCCTATATAAAAAACTACTTTTTAGAACCCTCACCAACGGGGTTTATCGATCAAATTCAAAAAACGCTAAAAAGTATAGTTATGGCTAATGTTGTAATCCCTGACGCTGCTCTTGTAAGAGATTATGTAGGTGGAGATGAGAATTCTCTGTCTATCTTAATAAAGAGACACCAATCTAAAATTTACGGTTTTATTTATTCTAAAGTTACCGATAGGGATATCGCCGACGATATCTTTCAGGATACTTTTATTAAAGTGATTAAAACCTTAAAGTCTAATTCGTATAACGAAGAGGGCAAGTTCCTGCCTTGGGTTATGCGTATTTCGCACAACCTTATTGTAGACCACTTTAGGCGTAATAAAAAAATGCCTATGTACCGCGAGACAGAGGAGTTCTCTATCTTTTCAATCATGACAGATAATAGCCCTAATGTAGAGAACAGGATTATTACAGACCAGGTAGAAAATGACCTTAAGCGTATTATAGAGCAGCTTCCTGATGACCAGAAAGAAGTACTGCAAATGCGTATCTACCAGGACCTTAGTTTTAAAGAAATAGCTGATTTGACCGGTGTAAGCATTAATACCGCTCTTGGAAGGATGCGTTATGCACTTATGAATTTAAGAAAGGTAATAGAAAAAAATAAAATTATTTTGACCAATTAGGCAATAATAAGGTTTTGCTTAGCGTTGTAGTGTAAACAACAACAAATAATTAAGCTAAATGGCAAAACTTTACTCTAAAAAACCTGTAGCAGCGCCTAAAATGTTACCAAAAAAAGAAACAATAGATTTTTTACTTAACTATTCTAAAGCACTTAAAATAGTTAAAACAGAGAATGGTACTTACGAATGCCTTGCTAACTAATTTAATCACGTCCTGCTATTTTTTTAGCGGGACGTGTTTTTTATAATACTCTTCAAGCACTGATTTTCGGCCAATAGATGCGGTAATAATATCCTTATTAATATCCCAGCCGCGTGCCGGAGAATACTGCCTTCCATACCAAATTATCTGTAAATGCAAATCGTTCCATAGTTTTTTAGGGAATAGTTTTTTTGCATCTGCTTCCGTTTGTACCACATTTTTGCCATTACTCAAACCCCAGCGGTACATAAGCCTGTGTATATGGGTGTCTACAGGGAATGCAGGTACACCAAAAGCCTGGCTCATAACTACACTTGCAGTTTTATGGCCCACGCCGGGCAGGGCCTCAAGATCTTCAAAATTATCGGGCACCTTGCCTCCGTGTTTTTCTATAAGTATTTCAGAAAGGCCGTGAATTGCTTTAGATTTTGCCGGCGATAATCCTACGGGACGGATGATATCGCGGATATCTTCAACTAAAAGTTTTACCATGCTGTAGGGGTTATCGGCTCTTTCAAAAAGTTGAGGCGTTATTATGTTAACCCGTACATCAGTACTTTGAGCGCTCATTAGCACTGCAATCAGAAGGGTGTAAGGATCTTTATGGTCGAGGGGCAGGGGTATGGTGGGGTAGAGTTCGCCTAAGGTTTTAATAACAAATTTTGCCTTTTCTGCTTTGGTCATTTTGTGTATATTTATACAAACAAATATAATACTATGACCACACTTACCAAAGGAGATAAAGCACCCAATTTTAGTGCTATAGACCAGGACGGAAAAACACATAATTTAACCGATTATAGCGGTAAAAAACTGGTAGTTTATTTTTACCCAAAGGCAGATACTCCGGGATGTACAGCCGAAGCCTGCGACCTGCGTGACAATTACCATCGTTTTATTGCCCAAAATTATGAAGTGCTGGGCGTAAGTGCCGATAGCCAGAAAAAACTCATAAAATTTAAAGAGAAGTATGAACTGCCATTTCCTTTAATTTCTGACGAAGATAAAACAGTAATAAATGCCTTTGGTGTTTGGGGGCCTAAAAAATTTATGGGTAAACTTTTCGACGGTATTAACCGTACCACCTTTGTTATAGATGAGAACGGAATTATTGAAGATGTAATAACAGCTGTTAAAACAAAAGATCATACTGCACAGATACTTAAATAATATGATAATGTTTTATTAATTTATGTTAAATATTTGTACTTTAGCTTTGATTTCTAAAAGCTTTAAGTATGGATGTATCTGAAGAATTGCGCGGTATTTGGGATAGGATAAGCAAAAGTGAACATATAAACGACCGTAACTTTGACCTTGCATTACATAAAAAGTTACTTGATGTTTTTCAGGTAGGCGATTATTTTTACTATGTTGTCAATGTGCGAAAATCATTTTTAGAAATGATTAGCCCTGAGATGAGTAAAGTGATGGGATATCCTTTACAGGATATTACACTTGACTTTTATGTAAACCAGATGCATCCGGATGATTTACCTTTCTTTTTAAACTTTGAGGTAGCGGTAGGCGATTTTTTTATTAATTTTTCGGGAGAACAGCTTTTTAAATATAAAGTACAATACGATTTCAGGGTTAAAAAGGCAGACGGGCAATATATAAGAATATTGCACCAGTACATCATAATTCAGCATGATCCCGAAAATGTAAAGACGTTTGCCATAGACACTGATATAACAAACTTAAAGACCGATCTTACACCACAGCTTTCATTTATTGGCCTGGAAGGGCAGCCATCTTACTGTAATGTAGATGTAAATAATATTTTTACGCCCACAAAACATATATTTACTAAGCGTGAACGCGAAATACTAAGGGCATTAGCAAACGGAATGAATAGCGCTGAGATTAGCGACTCTTTAAACATAAGCCGCTTTACTGTAGATGTGCACCGTAAGAACATGCTTAAAAAAACTGAGGCTAAATCTACTTACGAGATTATTCAGAAGGCTTATAACAATGGGTGGGTATAGATAATTACGATTTACTGCAATTCGTAAATCTGTTTGATTATTGCTACAGAATATTTACTGGAAACGTTTTTAATAAATGCAGTAAAATCTATGTGCGAATTATCATCGGCAATATCCGATATAGTACGTATTACTGTAAACGGGATATCATACTCATAACAAACCTGCGCTACAGCTGCGCCTTCCATTTCTACACAAAGCACATCGGGCAGGGCCGAGAGTAAATTTTCCTTATCATTATTGTTTGCAAAGAATTTATCGCCACTGGCAATATTGCCGATATGTAGTTTTGGTTGGGTTATCCCAAATGTTGTTACTACTTTAGTACCAATTAAATTTATAAGGGTATCATTTTGTAACAGGGGTGCAATGGCTTGTTGGGCTATGGCAAGTTGGCTATCATCCGTCTCAAAATAAGTTTTGCCGAGAAGCGGAATTTCAAACTGAGGCATAAGCGGCCTGGCATCCATATCATGCTGAATGAGTCGCGAAGCAATTACAATATCGCCTGGTTGTAATTCATTATGAATGGCTCCTGCCACACCGGTAAAAATAAGATGGGTAATATTAAAATGATGTATAAGTGCCGATACTGTTGCCGAAGCAGCCACTTTACCCCAACGCGAAAATACCACTACGGTATCAATACCGTTGATAGTTCCGCTGGTATAAATGCGCCTGCCTACAGTGATTGACCGAGGGTTATCAAGTAATGCTATTACGCCGGTAATTTCTTCGGGCATAGCACCCATAATGCCTATTGTTTTTTTAGCCATATATCAATTAAACTGCATTTTTAAAACTCATTTTAGCAAAAAAATCCTCTTTGAAGAGGATTTATATATCTTGTTTTAAGGTAATTACTACTGATTTTGCTCTGCCAATACTTTTTTAGGGTCATAGCCGAAAAGGTGGTTCAGTTTTATAACCTTCGGTATGCCCGGTGGCAGCATTTCTTCCCAGCCCGTTTTACCTTTGTTTATCATTTTAAGCACTTCTCGAGAGAAGATATCAAGGTTATTAGTGTCAACATCGCTAATGTCGATTACTTTGCCGTTAAATTTAAAGAATTTATAAAGTTCTTTCATCCTTGGGTGTACTTTAAGGTTTTCAGAGTCTATAACCTCGCCGTGCTCATCTTTCATAGGGTACAGGTACACTTTAAGGTCCCGGTAAAATAGTTTACCAAAAGCCTCCAGTATACCACCGCTTAAATGGCGGTAGTACTTTTCATCAAAAATATCAATAAGGTTACTCACACCCATAGCAAGCCCCATACGAGCTTTTGTATAGCTCGAAAAATATTCAACTACCTTATAATATTCCTGAAAGTTAGATATCATAACGTGTTGGCCAAGAGAACAAAGCAATTCTGCCCGATCCATGAAATCACGCTCGTCTATTTCCCCTTCAGAGCGAAGGTTAGAAAGGGTAATTTCAAAAACCACGAGTGTTTTTTCTCTGTCAACCTTGTTTTCATCAAGAAACATTTTATACGATTTCTCATACATATCCATGTTTACTTTCGTTACTGGCCTAAAGCTTCCCCTAAGGGCAAGGATGTTCTTTTTGTAAAGTATGGCGGCCGGTAGTACGTTGTGTCCCGTAGGGTCGAACATTACGGCATCGGTCATGCCGTTCTTAACCAGCTGCAGGCTCATAAGCCTGTTATCAACATCGGCAAAGCGTGGCCCACTAAAGTTTATGGTATCTATTTCAAGCTGGTCCTTGTCAAGGTGGTCATAAAGGTAACGCAGCAATTTTTTAGGATCGTTATATTTATAAAAAGCGCCATAAATAAGGTTTACACCCAGTGTGCCCAGTGTTTCCTGCTGTAGGCGGGCATCATTTTCTTTAAAGCGAATGTGCAGGGTAATCTCGTTATAATCTTCATCGGGTTCCACCTGGTAGCGAATGCCCACCCAGCCGTGGCCTTTAAACTGTTTGGCAAAATCTATAGTAGCAACCGTGTTGGCATAGCTAAAAAATACTTTACTTGGGTGCTTGTCGCGGTTAAGGCGCTCTTCCATAATACGCACCTCGTGGCCCAGCATTTTTTTAAGGCGGCTTTCGGTTACATACCGGCCGTCTTCTTCGCAGCCGTAAATGGCATCGCTAAAGTCTTTGTCATAAGCAGACATTGCCTTTGCAATAGTATTAGATGCTCCTCCGGAACGGAAGAAATGCCTTACAGTTTCCTGTCCGGCGCCAATTTCGGCAAAAGTGCCATAAATGTTCTCGTTCAGGTTTATGCGTAAGGTTTTGTCCTTTACAGAAGGTACATGTGCAATTATTCTGTCGCCCTTAAGGGTTATGTCTGTGTCAGTTAATTTCATAGCAATGAAAGATATGTTGCAAAGTTAGGAAAACACTGCGTTTTATAAAACAATAATGCTATTTTTGTGTAAAAATAAAACAATCTTGAACGTTTGGTTTTTAGGTACGGGAACCTCACAGGGCATACCTGTTATAGGCAGCACGCACCCGGTAAGCTTTAGCAGCGACCCCAGGGATAAACGCCTGCGGGTATCGGTGTGGGTTTACTGGGAAGGACACTCGTACATAATAGACTGTGGGCCTGATTTCAGGCAGCAAATGCTTACCTGTGGCTGTCTTACAATAGACGGCATTCTCTATACTCATGAACATGCTGACCATACTGCCGGCCTCGACGATATCCGTCCGTATTTCTTCCGTCAGGGCAACATACCCATATATGCCCATAAAAGAGTTTTAAAAAACCTTGAAAAGCGTTTTGACTATATTTTTGAGGAAGAAAACAAGTATCCCGGTGCACCATCTGTCTCTGTTAACGAGGTAATAAATAATCAGCCTTTTAATGCCGGTAATAAAACGGTAATCCCTATAGGGGTATTGCACGGCAGCCTTGAAATTTTTGGCTACCGTATAGGCGATTTTGCATACCTGACAGATGTAAAAACTGTTGTGCCTGAAGAGACTGAAAAACTTAAAGGCCTCAAGATACTTGTTGTAAGTGCACTTCGCAAGGAACCGCACCACTCGCACTTTAACCTGGATGAGGCGCTCAATTTTATAGCAAGCGTAAACCCTGAACGTGCTTATATTACACACATTAGCCACATGATGGGCTTTCATGCAGAAGTGCAGGAAAAACTGCCCGCCAATGTATTTTTAGCTTATGATAATTTACAGATAACCCTATAATTATTTTACCCCAACATGAAAAAGCAACTCTATTTGTACCTTTTTATTTTTTCGTTTGTAATTAATATTTTCATTTATATGTATTATTCCGGACAGGAAAAATATGTACAGGAGCGTGTGCAAAAAATGGAGGTTAAACTTAAGGCATCCCGCGATAGCCTTACTACTGTTAAAGTTGCACTACAGGATGCTGATTATTTTGACCTTGTTAAAAACGATAATGCCGTAGATTATTTTGTTGATAAAGGGATTAATGATACTGATGCTCTTGCGGTAAAAATTATTGAGGGTGTTAAAGAATTGAACAGTGGCCCTAACGGAAATCCTCTTACAGGATATGACCCCTTAAACGGAGAAAAGTTTTTAATTAATAAGGTTAAAATACTAAATAACCGCTGGCTGATTGCCGATTTTAGTAACGGCAAAGCATGGGGCGATGTGCTTATTAAGTACTTTGTAGATGATAAAGGCATGGTAACTTACGAAACATTGCAATCGTCATTGTATGCAACTACAGTTAAGTAATATTTTTGTAATTTAGTATTCTCTATAAATTTAATTTATAATAATGAAAAAGCCCGTACTGTTGTTATTGGCATCTCTTTGCCTTTTGTCCTGCGATTTTATCATGAAAAAGCGCGATACAGAAGATAAAGAATCTGCAACATCTTCTAAAAAAGTGGTGCTGGGTACAGATAAGGATGAAAATGGCTGTGTAGCATCGGCAGGGTACAGGTGGTCTGTGCTTAAAAATGAGTGTATTCGCCCGGTAGAAGAATGCTATCGGCTTAACACTATAGAGCAGCTTGCCAGCGAAAGCGATGTTACCAGTGCTTACGTTGCCTTTGAAGATGATGGGGGTAGCCGTGCCGAGTTGTTTTTGCCGGGTAAAACAAACTCAATTATTTTAAAACAGGATGATAAAAAAAGCCCTTACAAGGATAAAAACTGGATACTTTATTCTCAAAATGGTTATAAACTTAAAAAGAACGGCAATTTACTTTACGCCGGGGCTGCAGCGGTACAGGAGGGGCAAATAACCGGCGATGACCAGCAGGAGCAGGATTAGTTAATTATAGCAATTAGCAAATTGATAATTAAAAATTTTACAGTAAGTATTTTATAATTTATAAATATAAAAAAATGCTTCCCGATTACCGGGAAGCATTTTTTGTAATAGTGTATATTATTTAGAATTTGTAACGGATACCTAAAGCAATGTCCGGTCCAAAGTTATCGCCTCTGTAGTCATCATTAAAGTAAAGTTCAGGCCTGAAATCAAGAGATAATTGTAGTGGTATGTCAAAGTTATATTCTATACCAAGATCTCCTGCTGCAAATATAAACGTACCACTATCATCAAAACGATCAGGGCGGGGACCCGGTCCGTTGTAATCGGTACTCCATGTACCTAAACCACCACCTACACCGGCATACCAGTTAAAACCGCCCTCTATATTCCATACCCATTGGTAAAGAGCAGCAAGTTTAACCGCGTCATAATGGTTAGAGTTGCGCCATCCTAAATCAAGCTCCAGCCTGTTATTGCCCGAAAATGACCTTTGGTAAGAAACTTCTCCACCAAAACCGTCGTTATCGCCCAGCCTTAAACCTAATGCGTTCCTGTCCTGTGCCTGTGCAGTAAGGGCTAAGCCCAATAGCAGAAAGGCAGATAAAAATAGTTTTTTCATAATGATTGTTTTAGTTGTTTAATCTGAAACAAAAATAACAACCTTCATTTTGTAGGAATATATGTATGTTAAAGTTTTAACAGTTATCATTATGTTAAAACAATTACTCAATGTTGTACCTAAGTAATAATTCTTCCTGGTGTTGATTTGATGTTGCCGGTATGCCAAATCGCGTAGCATATATTTGAGGTATGGTATACTTAAAATCGGTAACTGTTTTTACAGCTCCAATATTCTCTGCAAAATATCGGGTTGATGTTACAATATTCTGGTTGTCTACAAGAGGAACGGTAACGCCACCTAAAGTTGTTGAAAGTTTAACAAATATAGTTGTTTGTACAGTTTTTAAATTAGTGTAGGCATGGCCATTTACTGTAAGGCTCGCAACATCTAATTTGGCCGTTGTAATAAGTGTATAATCAATAATTACCGGGATGCCACTATAGTTTTGTGTTATAGTTCCTGCAACATTACTAAGTTCTTCATTATTTTGTGCACTTTCCTTAAATATCACAAGGTCTGTAACGCCAATGTTAAATGGTACTGCTTCAGCAAGGCTTAAAGCGGCGCTTCCCGTAACTAATAACTTATCAGCCTCTTTGCGCACACCATTGTTACTTAACGCACTGCTGTAAAAGCCAAAGGGAGTGTCTTTAGTTTTAAACTTTTTATATGTTTTTGCTGCTATAACAGTGTCGTTTGCTATATATAAAGAGTCGCTCCCGTTTTCTAAAGATCCTGGTACATCATAAAACCAGTAACTGCCTCTGGTAAGAGGTGCATAACTTGTATCGGTGGCTGCCGGGCTTGTAGCAGCATCATCGTTGCTTGAGCAGGAAACTGCAAAAAAAGCTGCGGCAAAAAGCAGGGAAAAAGTTTTTTTCATAAATAGCTATATTAAGTTTGCGCTAATATAACTAAGATTTTAACTTAAACGCTTAATTTAGAATTAAAAAGCATTGTAGCAACAAGATGTACGCCTAATTTAACTTCTTGCTCCTGTAATTCTTCTTCAACAACCTTTTCCTCTTTAGTGTATTGATATAGCTTCCATTTCTTTTTATGGTATTCAAGAGCTGTAAGGTTTTCTATCCAGTCGCCGGAGTTTAAATACATTACACTACCTTTCCTGTTTTGTTTACGCACCATGTTAGGTTCATGTATGTGGCCACATATTACATAATCGTAGTTGTTCTCTATGGCAAGGTCGGCAGCGGTAGTTTCAAAATCCGAAATAAATTTTACGGCTTTCTTTACCCCTGATTTTATTTTTTTAGAAAGCGAGTAAGGTTCTTTACCCATTTTTGCAAGCAAAAAGTTTATAAACCTGTTTAATAATATAAGGTAGTCATAGCCTATACCGCCCAGTTTAGCGATCCATTTTGCATGCTGTACAGAGCTGTCAAAAACGTCTCCATGAAAAAACCAGGCTTTTTTGCCATCAAGGTCTAATACCACCTTGTCGTCTATGCAAAAATTGCCCATAGTAGTTTCGCTAAACTTACGCAGCATTTCGTCATGGTTACCGGTAATGTAATATACTTTGGTGCCACGTGCTGCAAAATCAAGAATTTTTTTTACGATCTTAAGGTGCGATTTAGGAAAATAAGATTTCCTAAACTGCCATATATCTATAATATCACCATTAAGGATAAGAGTTTTAGGCTTAATAGAAGAAAGGTAGTTAAGTAATTCTTTTGCATGGCAGCCGTATGTGCCCAGGTGAACATCGGAAATTACTACAAGGTCAACATTTCTTTTTTTCATGATATGTTTCTTGCAAAGTACAGCTATGGCTGTTATTTTGTTTTTAAGTTAAAGTTATTATACTGTAATTTAATATTATAGGTTTATTAAGATATCCTGATGTTACTTTTATTTTATTAATAAAGCAGAAGGGAGTATATTTGTTAAAAACACACTATAATGGCAGGAAATACTTTTGGGCAATTATTCAGGCTAAGTACATTTGGCGAATCTCACGGGCCGGCAATTGGTGGTGTTATAGATGGATGCCCACCGGGAATTGAACTTAATTTTGATGCTGTACAAAACGAGCTTAACAGGCGCAGGCCGGGACAGAGCGCCATAGTTACCCAAAGAAAGGAGCCAGATGAAGTACAATTTTTATCGGGTATATTTGAGGGTAAGACAACAGGTGCACCCATAGGTTTTATTGTGCCAAATACCAACCAGAAATCTGACGATTACTCGCATATTAAAGATGTTTACCGCCCGTCTCACGCTGATTATACTTACGATAAAAAATACGGCACCCGCGATTACCGTGGTGGCGGCAGGAGCTCTGCCCGCGAAACCATAAGCCGTGTAGTAGGGGGGGCTATTGCAAAGCAGGTTATACCTAATGTTACCATAAATGCATTTACATCATCTGTAGGTGATATTTTTATAGATAAGCCCTACGAGGCACTTGATTTTTCGCTTACCGAAAGCAATGCGGTACGATGTCCGGATACTGATGCTGCAGCCCGTATGGAAGAATATATAAAGCAAATAAGGAAAGAGGGAGATACCGTGGGTGGTACCGTTACCTGTGTTATACAAAATGTACCTGTAGGTCTTGGTGAACCGGTATTTGACAAGCTGCATGCAGAGTTGGGCAAAGCGATGCTCTCTATAAATGCTGTAAAGGGTTTTGAGTATGGCAGTGGCTTTTGTGGTGCCAGGATGAAAGGTAGTGAGCATAACGACCTTTTTAATGCAGACGGTTCCACAAAAAGTAATCTTTCCGGGGGTATACAGGGAGGTATAAGCAATGGTATGGATATTTATTTTAGGGTAGCGTTTAAGCCCGTGGCTACTATAATGCAAACTCAAATAACTATAGACAGTAATGGTAATGAGGTAGAAATGCAGGGCAGGGGCAGGCATGATCCCTGTGTGGTGCCCCGTGCAGTGCCAATTGTAGAGGCTATGGCAGCCCTTGTATTAGCAGATTATTATCTTTTAGCTAAATAAGCTTGTATTATTATTAGTTTAAAAACCTTAAAAATCAATTATTTAAAGAAATCTAATTAAAATTTAATATTTTTTCTTCTTAAAATTACTATAAATAAATTGTAACGATTGTATTTTTTTATATTTTTGGAAAAATTAAAACTATTATCATGAAAAAACTTTTACTTACGGGTGCGATGTTAATGGCGCTCTCTTTTACTGCATTTGCACAGGATAGTTGTGCTACTGCAACTGTGATAGAAGCAACTGGAGGCTCTTATACAGTTACTGACATAGCTGGAGAATATTACTCAAGTTGTTTTGCTGCTCCAGACCCTGATGCAGAAGACCCTGAGCCTGAGGCCGATGCTGCTATATGGTATGCAATCACAGCACCGTCAAATGGATCATATAGAATAAATACTAACCTTGCTGCTAACGAAGGCGGAGATACAAGGGTTGCTGTTTATTCTGGTACGTGTGGGCAATTAGTATGCTGGAGTGCTGCTGATGATGTTTATTTTGTTAGTCTTACGGATAATAATACATTAACTGATTTCCAATTCCCGGTTATTGGAGGTAGGACTTATTATATTGCATTTGATAACAAATGGTCAAACGATGGTTTCGATTTCGAAGTATCTTTCCTTGAACCAGGTTGCTCTTCTACAGAAGCTATTAACGAAGACTGGAGTAATAGCGCGAACTACTATTTTTGTTGGGATAAAATTGATGCCAATGGAGATGAAAATGGATGGGGATTGTTTGATACCTTTAGCTTTGACAGCGATCCAAATCCTGATCCTGTAGTAGGTATTTTTGCAGGTGAAGAAGATAACGAAGACTTATTAATTTCAGGCGAACAACGTTTAGCTGCGGGTACAGAATATACTCTGAACGTTACTTATAATGTACTTGATGGTGGTGCAAATTTCCCTGCTGACGAAAGTTTTGCAGTTGCTGTATTTACACTTGATCCAGTTGATGGTTATACATTAGTTGAAACAATTGGATTAGAAGAAAATCTTACACAAACGAGTGAAGGACAATTGACTTTAAAAGACGATGCAATTACAGGTAGTTATGCATTTACGCCTGAAACTGAAGGCTTATACCACTTTGGTATAGTGTCTCTAAGCCCGGCAAATGCAGGTGGATTATTTATTTTCAATGTAACACTTGATGGTTTATTAAGTGCTGGATCTCAAACAATTTCTAACTTTGCTGTATATCCTAACCCTACTTCAAATGTTGTAAACGTTAGTGCTAATAAAGCACTTGTAAGCGGTGTTAATTTTGCTGACCTTAACGGTCGTGTAGTTAAAACTGCTAAATTTGACGGTGTAGCTGAGGCTCAGGTAAACATTTCAGATCTTGCTTCTGGTGTATATATGATGTCTATATCTTCAGATAAAGGTACTACAGTTAAAAAAATCGTGAAAAACTAATTAAGTATTTTACACAATATACCTAAAAGGGCTGCTTTATTAAGCAGCCCTTTTTGTATTTGTATTTCTCTATTAACGTAAGGGAAAAAACTTTAAAGTTCGGGAGGTTTTGCATCGCCAAAAACCGTTCGACCACCATATTTATAAGAGTCGTTGCGTTCTCTTTGCAGTAACGCTTCAAAATTAGTATTAGGTATAAAACTGCTTTCTACCTGGCGTGAAAGTTCTGATAACTTTTGTATAGACTGTAATTTGTCGCTATTGCCTATTTTTGCCCTTTGTATTGCCGTTTGCAATGTTTTTATAGTTTCATCAAAAACATCTATAGGTACCGGAAATGGATGTCCGTCTTTACCACCATGTGCAAACGAGAAGCGTGCAGGGTCATCAAAACGGGTAGGGGTGCCATATATAACCTCGCTTACCAATGCTAAAGACTGTACCGTTCTTGGCCCCATGCCTTTAAGCATTAATAACTCATCAAAATTTTCGGGTTTATTTTCGTGCGCCAGCCATAGCATAGCGCCGAGGCGTTTCATGTTTACGTCCTTCATCCTCACATCATGATGGTTGGGCATTACAAGATGGTTTATTTCTTTAAGCATCCTTTCAGGATGTTCATTTAAAATAAGCAACGATTTTTCTCTTGTTTTGGCAGCATCTCCCGCGGTAAGGTTTAATATTTTTCCCTGGTTCTCGCCACATATAAAAGCATGCGGCTCGTTAATAAACGACTGCAGGTTTTCGCTATGCCAGTGGTAGCGGCGTGCCATACCGGTAGCATTGTTCATTCCCTGTTGTATAACGCACCAGTCGCCCCAGGTATTTACTATAAAATTATGCTGGTAAAGCTGAAAGCCATCCTGTACTGCGGTGTTGTCTACCTTAGCCGTAAGTTTGCTCAGTCCGGCAAGTTCTAACCCGTTAAGCCCGGTACGGTTGCCTACAGTAATAAGCTCATCGGGCGTTTTCATAGAATTTTTGCCCTTGCCTCCACAAATGTAAATACCCAGTTCTTTAGCATGGGGGTTTACGGCTTGTTTAAGAGAGCCAAGTACCGATGTTGTAATTCCGGATGAGTGCCAGTCCATGCCCATTACTGCCCCAAAGCTTTGAAACCAGAATGGGTTTGATAATTTGCTAATTACCGCCGCTGTAGAAAATTCCATGGCAATGGTTTCTACAATGGCAAGCCCCAACTTAGCCATCCTTTCGTAGAGCCAGGGCGGTACACGGCCACCATGAAGCGGTAAATCTGCAGATCCGGATCGTTTCATACTTCAAAGATAATTGTTTTGATAGTAACAGAATAATAGAGTAACAGCATCGCAAAGTTTCTGTGCTTTTACATTGCCAATAAAAAAGGAAGCATTGCTGCTTCCCCTAATCAATCTTTTTTATCCTTGTCCTTCTCTTTATATTTATCCAAAAGTTTTTTATTAAAGTCGTCTTCTACTTTTTTAAGCTTGATTAACTTTACAGATCCTATAACGGGGCGAAGGTCGTTTATCATTTTTTTGCGCAGGTTAAACTGTTCTTCATCTGCTGCCTGAAATTTGTCAAGGTATGCACGAGCATCCTTTTCGCTCATTTTGTCAAGAGCTCCATCGCCCAGTTGTTTAAAAAGAGGCCTAAGTTTTTCATGCCTTATCTGGTATATCTTTTCTTCATATACATTATATACGGGCCAGAATTTTTCCGATTCGGCAGTAGTCAAATTCAGTTCTGTAGTTATATAAGAGATTTTAAGGGCCTTAATCTGGTCTCTTTTTTCCTGGTGGGTCTGGCTAAAGCCTGCAAGTGTAAAGAGTAATAATAGAGGTAGTAGGAGTTTTATTTTCATGGTGTTATTTATTTATATAAACATCTTCATTAGTAAGGTAATCTTTAATTGCATCGTCATTAATTACAATACTTTCTTCAAGTTCATCAATATCCTGCTGGTTTAGGTTTTGCATCAGGTCATAAGAGTTTACGTTTGCCTGGTATACAAGGTAGTTCTCTATGGCAGCGTCATCCGGCTGGGCAGATTTAGTGCCTATAGTATAAAAAACGCTAAGGGTAATAATAACAATAAACCCGGCTGCTGCAGAGAACCACACCGGTTTGCGTTTATACAATGGCACCACTTTAACCTGCTGATTAGGCAGTTGAAGCATAAGCCTGTTGGCAAAGTTTTCAAAATAATCATTTGGCGTGGTAAAGCCCGTTGTTATTTTTTTTCCTTCGTTTAACTTAAAATCATTCATGACAGTAAGACTTTATTAATTGTAAAAGGTTTAATGGTTGTTAATATAATCTTCAATTTTTTTTACGGCATGATGATAAGAAGCCTTTAACGCCCCAACAGATGTGCCTATAATTTCAGATATATCTTCATACTTTAAATCCTCAAAATACTTCATTTTAAAAACCAGCTGCTGTTTTTGTGGCAGCGATGCTACAGCCTGTTGCAGTTTTAATTGCAAGGCATCCCCCTCAAAATAATCGTCGGCGGGCAGGCTGTTAAGGGCTCTTTCGTTAACTTCTTCATTACTAATATGGTTCTTACGGGCTTTTAGGCTAATAAATGTAAGTGCCTCATTTGTAGCTATGCGGTATATCCATGAAAAAAGCCTGCTCTCGCCTTTAAAACCAGATAAATTTCTAAATACTTTTATAAAGGTATTTTGCAAAACATCATCGGTATCATCATGATCCAGCACTATTGTTCTAATATGGCTGTATAGCGGCCTGCTGTATTGTGCTACAAGCTGCCTAAAAGCTGCATCCTGCGTTTTAGGGTTAAGTAATTGTGCTATAAATGCCTTTTCGTCCTGCAAAGTGAACCGTTTATTATTTTAGACTAAAGTTAAAGCAAAAGGTTTAATTGAGCAGCCCACTTTATAAAATTTACAGGCACACCAAGGATTCTTATACTTAATACTTAATACTATATTCTTTATACTAATATTTTTTACTTCTTACAGGATATCGTATTTTTGACTTTTAATCAAAAATATGGTCAATACAGTTATATTTGATATGGACGGCGTTATTGTAGATACAGAACCCGTACATTATTACTCCTACCACAAACATTTTAAAGAGCTTGGCATTGAAGTGACCGACGAAATGTATGGTACTTTTACAGGTTTTTCTACTAAGAATACGTATCAGGCAATTGTTAAAGAGTTTAATCTTACACATGAGGTTGAGGCTTTAATTGCTGTTAAACGCGAAATTTTTAATAATGCATTTGATGAAAAAGCCGATCTTGAACTGCTTCCCGGTGTAAGGAAGCTCATTGTAAATCTTTATGAAAATGGGTTGCAATTAGTATTGGCATCTTCTGCATCGCATGTTACAATACAAAGGATATTTAACCGTTTTAAGCTGCACGAATACTTTACACACATTGTTAGTGGTGAAGAATTCCCCCAGTCTAAGCCGCACCCTGCAATTTTTCTACGAGCAGCCGAATTATCCGGTTCACCTGTTAACGAATGTATTGTTATAGAGGATAGTACAAACGGTATTAAGGCCGCTAAAGCCGCAGGTATATTTTGTGTGGGCTACAAAAGCGAAAACTCTGTACTGCAGGAAATATCTATTGCAGACATGACCATTAACCATTTTGATGAACTGAATGCTGAGATTGTAAGAAGGCTGGTGTAGTTTTAGTCGCAGTCATAGTTTTTAGTACCGGAAGAATATTAAATTTTAAACAAAAGAAATTGAAGAAAGCAGTAATATTTGATATGGACGGCGTTGTGGTAAATACCGAGCCGCTTAGCCATATTGCCAATAAAAAATTTTATGACTCATTAGGCATCAATGTTACCGATGATGTTTATTCTACTTTTATAGGTAACTCTGATAAGAATATTATCCAGAAAATAATAGATATATATGGTGTTGAAACCGATAAGGATGTTTTGTTACAGCAGTGTCTTGATTATTACTGCAATGAGTTTGATAATGACCCTAACCTGGAGCTTATGCCCGGCGTTAAAGACCTTATTATAGATTTGCATACTAATGGCATGACGATACTTTTAGCATCGTCATCATCTAAAATCAAGATTGAACGCGTGTTTACACGTTTTGGGCTGTATCCTTATTTTAGCCATATTATAAGCGGTCAGGATTTTGAATTTTCTAAACCGCACCCGGCTATTTTTCTTGATGCAGTGGTAAAATCTGGATTTACCGCCAATGAATGCATTGTTATAGAAGACAGCACAAACGGAATTAAAGCCGCTACAGCTGCAGGAATATACTGTATAGGCTACAAAAGTGAAGAAGACTCGCTTCAGGATACATCACTTGCTAATGAGGTAATTACCGACTTCAAAGAGTTAAACTTCGAAAGAATAAGGGATATAAAATAGTTATAGAGATTTTGCATAGCAACGTCTTTATGCAATCTGGAATACATGGATGGATAAGCAGCACACAACCTGCCACAGCACACAACTGTAATAGATAAGATAATTACAGAGCTTAATTTTTTAATAATGAGTATATTAAAAATAGCATACAGTCGCAGTTTATTTATAAACTACGACTGTATGCTAAATAAGCCCTTCCTTATATACTTTTAATGCCCTTTCACGGGCTTCCTTATGGTCTACGATAGGCTTATAGTTAAGGTCTTCAAATTCCGGTACCCATTTCCTGATGTACTTTAAATCTTTATCGAATTTTTTAACCTGCTCTGTAGGGTTAAATACCCTGAAGTAAGGCGCGGCATCTACACCGCTGCCTGCCGCCCACTGCCAGTTGCCTATATTGCTGGATTGTTCATAATCAAATAATTTTTCGGCAAAGTAAGCTTCACCCTTGCGCCAGTCTATTAACAAGTGCTTGCATAAAAAACTTGCTGTTACCATGCGCACACGGTTGTGCATGGTACCTGTAGCATTAAGTTCGCGCATGCCTGCATCTACCATAGGGAAACCCGTTTTACCCTCGCACCATGCTTTAAATTCTTTTTCGTTGTACCTCCATTTTATATTGTCATACTTGGGGCGGAAAGCCTTAGTAACCGTATGCGGGTAATGCCAAAGTATCTGCATAAAAAATTCCCGCCAAATTAATTCGCTTAAAAATGTACCATTATTACTATCTAATGCTTTTTTTACAAGTTTGCGAATGCTTACAGCGCCAAACCTAAGGTAGGGGCTAAGGTGTGATGTGCCATCAACAGCCGGGAAATTTCGTGTGCCCTCATAGTTATCTACAACATCCGAAGATACATTATAAGGCACAGGCCTAATGCCAGATTCTGTAAAACCAATATCATAAAGGCTTAAAAAAGGGTAGGAGTGGGTGGCAAAATTTTCTGCTTTAATTACAGGCTGATGTTTTATAAGGTTGTCTTTTTTAAGCAGTTCTTTCCAGCGCCTGCTGTAAGGGGTATATACCACATAAGGAGTACCATCACCTTTCATAACTTCGTCTTTTTCAAAAACAACCTGATCTTTAAAGGTCTTAAATTCAATACCTTTATCTGCTAACATTTTACTTATAGCTTCATCCCTCTTTTGGGCATAAGGCTCGTAATCATGGTTGGTATAAACGGCAGTAATTTTATGGAGGGGAATTAATTTTTTAAAAACATTTTTGGGCTCATCGTAAAATTCAGCTAAGGAACAGTTGTACTTTTTAAATTCGGTATTTACATCTTCAAGAAGTTTTACAATAAATGTAACGCGGTGGTCATCTTTTTGGAGTTCGCCAAGAATATTCTTATCAAAAATAAAAATGGGCAGTACTTCCTGTCCAGTTGCAATAGCAGCGTGCAGGCCGGTATTATCGTCAATGCGAAGGTCGCGCCTAAACCAGAAAACTATCATACATTGTCAGGTTTAAATTCACCAAATAGCTCGATTAATTTCTTTTGGCGGTAAGCAAATATCTCGTCAAGTTTTGGCTTAACTAAAAACGGATGCACCAGGCGTCCTAAAATACCCATAGGTACTTTATAATGTACAATATCTTCCATTTCTACACCACCCGGAATTTCTTTTAAAAAATGTTTATGGTGCCAAAAAGCGTAAGGCCCAAAGCGCTGCTCATCTACAAAAAAAAGCTTATCCATTACATGGGTAATTTCTGTTACCCATTGCAATTTTATGCCAAATATCGGCGTTATGGTGTAAACAATTATTTGCCCGGCAAACATTTTACGGTCGTCGCCACTCAAGGTATTAAACCCCATAGAAGGAGGAGTTATTACCGAAAGGTTTTTAGGGTCGCCCATAAAATCCCATGCCTGTTGCAGGGATATGGGGAGTTTCTGGGATTTATGTACGCTATATATCATTGTAAGAAAAATAGGTGTGAAGTTACTAAACCAAACCCAAACTTTAAAAGGATGATTACCTAATTTCGGTTTTTTTTAACAGCCGTAACAAGTTTAATTATTAATTTCGCAGTTGCAAACATTAAAACACAGGAAGTAATGAAAAAAATATTCGCCACAGCCGTTATTGTTATGGCTTTTATGCTTAGCGCATCGGCACAAATACAAACGCCACAGGCAAGCCCAAAGGCTGTTATAGAACAAACTGTAGGATTAACAACTGTTAAAATAGATTACTCAAGGCCAAGTGCAAGGGGCAGGTCGGTTTATGGTGAGTTGGTTCCTTTTGGCAGGCTATGGAGAACGGGCGCTAATGCAAACACCATTGTTACGTTTAGTGATGATGTGCTTATAGGCGGAAAATCGCTTAAGGCTGGTTCTTATGCATTGTACTCACAGCCTAAAGCTGATACCTGGGACATTATTTTCTATACTGATACCAATAACTGGGGCCTTCCTGAAAAGTGGGACGAGAAAAAAGAAGCTGTAAGGGTTCCTGTTAAGCCAGAATTCCTGAACCGTAATGTTGAAACATTAACAATTGGCCTTAATGCCCTTGAAAGTGATTATGGTTTTCTTGAAATTGCATGGGAAAAAACAATGGTTGCCCTAAAGATTGAAGTACCCACTAAGGCTACAGCCCTTAAAAGTATAGATGAAGCCATGTCTGGCCCTACGCAGGGCGCTTATTTTGCAGCGGCACAGTACTTTTACCAAAGTAATGCCGATATGAGCAAGGCGCTTACCTGGATTAATGCAGGTATTGACAAAACACCTAAAGGCGAAGAAACTCCTTTTTACATGCTTAGGCAAAAATCGCTTATACAGGCTAAATTGGGCGACAAAAAAGGTGCTGTAGAAACGGCTAAACTTTCGTTAATGGGCGCTGAAAAAGCTAAAAACGCCGACTATATTAAAATGAATAAAGATTCTATAAATGAGTGGGGGAAAAAATAATCCTCAACTCAATATAATTAAATAGCTGCTTTATAAGCTGTCATAGTCGGAGGTTTATCCTCCGGCTTTTTTGTTTATGGCTTGTTGTAAAGTCAGTACAAAGGCATATAATGTATTGATTTCTCTGCCTTAGGGTTATTCAATTAATCGTATACTTTTTATAAGTTTTAACCAATACTGCAATTTCAAAAAAAAAGCTTCCTTATTAATGGAAGCTCATATAGTTATAATTCTTTGCGGTATGTGGCTCTGCGTTTGTGTATAACCGGGTCAAAAGTTTTCCATAAATTATTTATGGCATGATTGTCTTCTAACTCTGGTGTACGGATACACATTTCAATTTTATTTTCTTTAAATACATTATAATAACGCTCAAAAATTAAAGCCGTTACTCCTTTGTTCTGATATTCAGGATCTACACCTATCAGGTAAAAAACAACATCCCGGCTCTTTTTACGTGCTTGCAGCAAATGCCAGAAACCAAAGGGAAAAAGGCTTCCGTTAGCTTTAATAAGTGCCTCTGCAAATGAGGGCATAACTATGCTAAATGCAACAAGTTTTTTATCCTTATCTTCAACAAATATAATATACTCAGGATTTATAAAACTAATGTATTTTTTTTTAAAGTACTCTTTTTGTAATTCTGATACTGCCACAAAAGATGATAACCTGCCATAAGAATTATTAAACAGATCAAACATTTTATCTACATAAGGCATGACATCTTTAGTAGAGCTAAAAGTAAGTGTTGTTAGTTCATAACGTTTTTTTATAAGTGTACTGGCTTTGGCAAAATGCTCTACTTTTACATTGCTAAAAGGAAAAATACTTTCCCTGTATTCTTTTTCTTTTACATAACCCAGTTTTTCTAAATGAGTTATATAATAAGGGTGGGTATACCATGTAATTGCGGTGCCCATTTTATCAAAACCTTCTGTAAGTAATCCCACTTTATCAAGATTACTAAAGCCCATAGGGCCTTCTGCATGTTCCAGGTTATGTTCGCGGCCGTATTCATAAACTTTTTCCAGCAGGGCTTTGGTTACTTCTATATCATCAATAACATCAAACCAGCCAAAGCGCACTTTGTTTTTTTTTTGTTCTTTAACTTCTTGCCAGTTTATAATAGCTGCTATTTTGCCAACAATTTTATTATTGCGGTAAGCCAGGTAAAATTTTGCCTCGGCATGTTTAAATGAAGGATTTTTAGTTTTATCAAAACTTTCCATTTCATCGCTTATAAGTGGCGGTATCCAGTTAGGATTATCTTTATATAGGCTAAAAGAAAATTTAATAAAATCTTTTATTTCACTTTTTGTTTTTGCTTCTTTTATGGTTATCATATAGTGTAATGCTTAGGGCTATGGCTGTACAGGAGTAGTATTAAGTAGATCTTCCCTTTCTTTTTTTCTTTTTTCTTTTTCGTCTTTTTCTTTTTTCTGGTCTTCTTCAAGAAGGTTTTCCCTTTCACCTTTCCCTGACAGATGTATATCGCGGTAATCGGCATCAAACCTCCATGAAAAACCTACGCCACCATATTGTATTGCCGGTGTATTTTTAAAACCGCTACTTAGCGAGGCATCAAGCTGCATGGTATCGCTTAATAAATATGCAGCACCCACACGCGCAATCCCATCTGCATAGTAATCACTTTTATAAGCCTGAAATTCTAAAAATCCCGACCAGTGCGTGTTAAACCCTCGTGTTACTGTAGTTATCCAGCCGTAGCTTGGATAGGATGTACCTATTTTATCGGCAATAAAATTATTTACCCATACCCATTTACCAAAGTTATTTTGAGCAATAGCCATTACTTTAGGGCTGGCTTTATCATCCGGAAAAGAGTAGGGGTTATTTTTACCTACAAGGTTATAGCCTGCATAAACTGCAATGGCAGGTATAAGAGCCCTGTAGCTAATTCTATGCGATGCTTTCCAGCTTATAACATCGCGCTTAGGCTTATAATTTTTATTAGGGTCGTATACCATGTATTTAGCCCCAAACGTAAGTGTTTTAAAATCGTTGCGGTTATATGTATATAAAGCATCACTATATTGATCTAAACGATATTGTGTATCGAGTATAAATTCTAATTGTTCAAGAAAAACGCCATACCTTAAAGTAAGATCAAGGGCAACACCGTTTGCTTCATAATTTAATACATCATGGTTTTCATGTGTGCCATTAATACCTGTTTCTATCTGGAAAACTGTTTTACCCACAGAATAGGCAGACATAGATTGTCCCGGACGATTTGTATTTATTTGGTCTGTATATTGTGCCTGGGCAACAGTTGCGCCTAATAGTAATATAGGTACAAAAAATTTTAAGTTGCGGGTCATACTTGGCTCGTTTATTGGTTATGATGCGTTAGGTTCTCCAAAAATACTATATTTATTATTATTTTAAGAACCGATATTTAATTTTAAAAAAGAGATTGTTTATTTTTGACAAAACTTTATGATAATGGATACAGCATCATTTCCCGGTATTATAAGAACCTTATTTATTATAATGCTTGTTTACTATGCCGTGAGGTACTTTTTAAGACTCCTTGCGCCAACTATTGTGCAGCAGGTTGTAAAAAAAGCAGGCGAAAACTTATACCAGCAACAACAACAACAGCAACAACAAAATTATCAGCAAGCCCAGCAGGCAGAAGCTCATAAAGACCGTCCTAAAGAGAAGAAAAAAGTAGGTGAATATATTGACTTTGAAGAAATTGACTAATACTTAAAAACCCCTTATTCTTAAGAGTAAGGGGTTTATTTATTTGGCAGGGTTTATTTAAAGGCTAAGAATAAAACTGTCTTTATTAAGCCCATCTACAATATACTGCCAGTTAATATGCACTACATCGCTTAATACTTTTTTAAGCATATTAAAATCGTTAGGCTTTTTAATATATACATTAGCACCTGCTACAAAGGTATCCTCTATGTCCTGTTCTGAAGATGATGTAGAGTATATTGCAACAGATATTTTTTTAAGCCTGTCATTTTGTCTAATTTCTTTAAGACATTCCATCCCAGATTTGCGGGGCATGTTAAGATCCAGAAATATAATGTCCGGTAAAGGGTTTTCGTTTTCGTTAAGGTAATGCATTAACTGCTCTCCATCGCTAAAGGCAGTAATATCATATTTTATCTTTACCTCTTCAAACGCCTCCTTAAAGAACAATCTGTCATCTTCATCATCATCGGCAAGCATTATGTGTAAATTGTTAGGGCGCATTTATTTTGTATTATAACTAATTTATTTAATATCTATGTAACGTTTTTGCCTCATAATTTTCTGGAAGGCAGTAGGCGTAACCCCGGTAATATTTTTAAATTGCTGTGACAAATAGGCCACACTACTATAATTCATCATAAAAGAAATCTCTGTTAGAGATAAATTCTCTGTTAATAAAAGCTGCTTTACTCTTTCAATTTTATGCAAGATAATAAAATTTTCGATTGATATAAAAGTCACTTCCGAAAAAACCTGCGATAAAGTTCTGTAACTTTCACCCAGTTTTTCTGACAGGTAAGAAGATACTTTTAGAGATTGCATACCCTTATCAGAATAAAGCATTTCTATAATAACATTTTTAATTTTTTGTACCAGAATGCTTTTTTGGTTATCTACTATTTCTATACCAAACTGTTTTAACGACTCTATAAATGGTACATAAGTCTCCATAGGTATATTTTCTTTAAACTTTACATACCCGGGTTCTGTTACTTTACAGCTTATATTAAATTTATCAAGCTGTTGCTGTAGCAGTACTTTACACATCATGTCAATGTTATACTTTATGTAAAGTTCCATCTGGCTTGAGTATTATTAAGAATAATTGTAATTTAAAAATGAAAGTAAATGTACAAAAATTACTTAATAATAATGATAGGATTTACGTATTGTAAAATATTGTAACAAAACTTCTTTATGTTTTATTTAAGACATTGTTTATCAGAAATTTATTTAACTAATTTCCTGTGTAAAATTTTATAATTTTTTATTAAATATCTTAACGGTAAAGTAATTATGTGCTAATTTTAATACAACATTTACTGTGAATATGAATTATTTTCCTAATCCCCCGGATGGCGGGAGTGCTTATGCGGAAACAAATATGCAACATCTTTTTCCGGAACCGCTTAATACAATTACATCCTGTTTTTTTCTTGCCATTGCCATTTACTGGACAGTTAAAATATGGGGGCACACCCGGGATCATGCCTTTATGACGGGTGCATTACTGCTCCTCTACATTGGCGGAATAGGAGGTACCATATACCACGGCCTTCGTCAATGGGGTTTTTTTATAATGATGGACTGGCTGCCTATTATGTTACTGTGTGTTAGTGCCGGAGTGTATTTTTTAGCCAGGCTTACACGGTGGTATTATGCTGTACTGCTCGTTATTGTTTATGTTGTATTTCAATATTATGCCAGGCAACAAATGGTAGATAGTAACGTACAGTTGTTTATAAATATTAATTATGCAGTACTGGCCGGCATTGTGCTGCTTCCTGTAATTGGATATTTAATAAATACCTCTTTTAAAAATGGAAGATGGGTAGGCTTCGCATTGCTGGCGTTTATATGTGCGCTAACCTTCAGGGTGTCTGATAAATGGAACTGGCTGCCGCAACAAACCGGAACCCACTTTTTATGGCATACCTTTGGGGCAATTGCATGCTTTTGTATGTTTAAATACATTTACCTTATTAATTGCAAAGGTGCCGGTGTACAATAAGTTTGCATTACATAAATTAGTACAAAACCCGTATATGCAAATAAGTAACGGGTTTTATATTAATTTAATTACAGCACCAAATCTTCAAATAATTGCTGGGTTTTTTCATTCATATCGATACAAAAACCAGGGTGGGGTCGCGATGTTTGTATAACAGAGCTGCGTATGGCCGTTAACCACCTAAAACGCTCGGCAGCATCAAACGAAGCTATAGGGCCTCCATCTTTTGCACCACGGGCAATACGCTCAAACGAGGCAAGGTTTAGTGCAAGCTGGTGCGTATCTATATCGTGGCACATTGCTTTTAGCTTAACTTCATTAACCGTATATAATACTTTTACAAATCGCTGGCGCTTGCAAAACGTAATAATACCTGCGTTAATAAACTCTTCACGTTCTACCCTTGGTACAACGCGAATAACTGCATACTCATATAAGTGCCTGTCTTGCATTTTGTGCCTGTTTTATAAATATTGCCGAATTTTGTAACCGTACCAGTAAAAACTGTATATAGATTTCCTTAACCTCTACTGGGGTATTTTCTACACCTTCCCATTGCAGCCACTCGTCTGGTAAAAGGTTTACTATTTGCCGGATTTTATCTTCTGTTAATAGTGCTGTATATTCGGCATCAACTTCTTCAAGCAGCGATGCCTGTGGCAGCAATACATGGTCTTTAATAAGAGCAAAGGGTGTTAGGGCATGCCCGGCAGGATCTGTAAAGGCATGATGAAAATACAACGCTGCACCGTGGTCTATAAGCCACAATTCTTTATGCCATAGTAGCATATTAGTATTTCTAAAAGTCCTGTCTACATTAGTTATATAAGCATCAAGCCATACAATCTGCGAGGCAAGCTTAGGCGCTACGGTTGTAACAACCGGGTCAAAATTTATAGCTCCGCTAAGGTAGTGCAGTGCAAGATTAAGCCCCTGGCTGTTTTGCAGCAAATCCTGAATTTCTTCATCGGCCTCTGTACGGCCAAAGGCTTCATCCAGGTTGGCAAAAACTAGCTCCGGCACTGGCAAGCCAAGAGCGCGGGCAATTTCGCCACCCAGTAATTCGGCTATTAAAGCTTTGGTGCCGTGGCCTGCACCTTTAAATTTAAGTACATAATTAAAATTGTCGTCAGCTTCTGCAAGAGCCGGTAGAGAGCCGCCTTCGCGAAGCGGGGTAATGTACCGGGTAACGTTTACCGTCCTGATACTTATGTTTTTATCCATAATAAGCGCTTTTAGGCAATTGTTTCATACCAAAAATAACATTTTTTAGGCAGTAAATATTTTTTTATAGTGTGTATACTCATTTAAAACAATGCAAATACTACAAAATTGTAATAGTAGTTTGTAAACCAAAATATTATAAACCAATTTTTTGTAATATTATACTATTATAACACATCCTGCAAATGCTACATGATTTTCCTTTATACCTTGGTCTTATAGTCGCTATCTTATTACTTATTATGCTGGCAAATAAAATTAAAGTTGCCTATCCTGTTTTGCTTGTTTTAGCGGGGTTAGCTATTAGTTTTATACCGTTTATCCCGGTATTGCACATAGAGTCAGAACTTATTTTTATTATATTCCTGCCACCATTATTATATGAGGCATCGTGGGCTATATCATGGAAAGAGTTATGGAAATGGCGCCGCATAATAAGCAGTTTTGCATTTGTTGTTGTTTTTTTTAGTGCTTTTTCGGTAGCACTTGTGGCTAATTATTGTATACCCGGCTTTACACTTGCGTTAGGTTTTTTATTGGGAGGCATTATATCTCCGCCAGATGCAGTAAGCGCAGGGGCAATTTTAAAATTTGTAAAAGTGCCCCGAAGATTCTCTTCAATATTAGAAGGCGAGAGTTTATTAAATGATGCATCGTCGCTTATTATTTTCAGGTTTGCATTAATAGCGGTTGCTACCGGTCAGTTTATATGGCAGCAGGCGGCTGTAAGTTTTGCCTGGATGGTGGTAGGAGGGGTAGGAGCCGGCCTGCTTATAGCGTATGTTATCATGAAAATGCATACATTACTGCCTACAGATGCAAACAGCGATATCATTCTTAGCCTTGTAACGCCTTACATTATTTACATAACGGCAGAAGAAATTCATAGCTCCGGAGTACTGGCTGTAGTAAGCGGAGGTTTGTTTTTATCTACCCACAGGCTCTCTTTTCTTAGCAGTACCTCGCGATTGCGCAGCATAAATGTGTGGGAAAGTTTTAGCTTTTTGCTTAACGGTCTTGTCTTTATGTTCATAGGGCTGGAACTGCCCGAAATTGTTAATGGCCTCGAAGAGAATTTATTTACAGCTATAAGTTATGGTCTTCTTGTTACTGCGGTATTAGTTATAGGCAGGATCATCTCGGCATATATGGCAGTTGTGGTTACGCTCATTGCACGCAATTTTATAACCGTAGCAGATGCTTCAAACCCGGGTGCCCGGGTGCCATTGCTTTTAGGCTGGGCAGGTATGCGTGGTGTGGTTTCATTGGCGGCTGCCTTGTCTATACCGGTACAGCTCCAGGATGGCGCTGCTTTTCCTCACCGTAACTTAATTCTTTTTATAACATTTATTGTTATCCTTACTACGTTGCTTTTGCAGGGGTTAACATTGCCTTATTTGATTAAAGTAATTCATCTTCGTGACCCAGACAGTACAAAGCCCGAAGAAGAACTTTACAGCGATTTAAGGAAAGAACTTGCAGGCCATGCCCTTAAGCATTTGCATAATAATTATGGTGATCAATTGCGCAAGGAGCCAATATTACAATTTTTTGAACGTAAGTGGGAAGATACTAACGATGCTCATGATACCGTACTTATGAGTGATACCGCTAAGAAAGTTTACCTTGATATTCTCGACCTTCAACGTAAAATATTACATGAGCGAAACAGCAAAGATAATATTAACGAAGAAATTATAAGGAAGCACTTATTGTATCTGGATCTTGAAGAGGAAAAACTGAAACTTCTTTAAATACTGCTGATTAACCTGAATTACAAAATCATGACCACACAAACTCCTGCCAAGCCTAAATTGTTCCCCATACTCCTGGTTACATTTATAGATATGTTGGGTATGAGCGTTGTCCTGCCTTTCCTTGTTGTTATCGTGCTAAAGATGGGCGGGAATGCACTAACATATGGGTTGTTGGGCGCAACATATTCGGTATTTCAATTAATTGGTGCACCGCTGTTAGGCAATTGGTCCGACAAGTCGGGCCGAAAAAAGATACTGCTTATTAGCGAAATAGGTACATTTATAGGATGGATGATCTTTATTGCAGGTTTACTCATTTCTCCATCCGGCACTGTAGCCAATGCCGCTAATCATAACCACTTGGTACTTACGTTGCCGATTATGCTCATATTTTTAGCACGTGCTATAGATGGCCTTACAGGAGGGAGTATCTCTGTTGCCAATGCCTACCTTGCTGATATCTCTGAAAAAAAAGACAGGAAGAAAAACTTTGGTAAAATATCTGCAGCCTCTAATATGGGACTTATTTTTGGGCCATTAATGGCAGGTTTGCTGGGAGCTACTTTATTAGGTAATCTTTTGCCTGTTATTGCTACAGCTATAATATCTTTTATAGCGATTTTTGTGGTTTATTTTTACATTCATGAAAGCAGGTTTAAACCTGTTGATGCAGAAGCAACAACTAATCAACCCGCAAAAAAGGACGTATTTAAAGTTTTCAAAATTGATGGGGTACCTTATTTTTTAGTACTTTATTTTCTAATATACCTTGCCTTCAATTTTTTCTATATAGCGTTCCCTGTTTATGCAGCCTCCGAGTTAAAATGGTCGGTATTGCAGCTTGGGGTATTCTTTTCTTTTTTAAGTGGGGCACTCGTTGTGGTGCAGGGACCTTTATTAATGTATCTCAGCAAGCATTTCTCGGGTGCAGCCCTTGTTATTGCAGGAGGGTTTTTACTGGCAATATGTTTTATGTGCCTCACATTTACTAATATTATTGTTATGTATACCGGGGCATTATTTTTTGCTTTGGGCAACGGGCTTATGTGGCCATCATTTATCGCCTTACTTTCTAATACAGGTAACGAAGATACACAGGGAGCTATACAAGGTGTGGCCAGTGCAGCCGGAAGCCTTGCCAGTATTATAGGTTTAGTGAGCGGAGCGTTTTTATTTAGCCTGCTTCATGGTAATATATTTTTTGTTACCGCAGCTTTTATGGCAGGCATAGCATTGCTTTCTATCCCATTAATACAAAAGGAGAAAGCAATGCAATAATATACCTGTCATTATTTATGAACTTAAGCCTTGTTTAAAAACTGTCTAAGTACATATTGTAAAATACCACCGTTCCTGTAATATTCTATTTCTATTTTAGAGTCCAGCCTTGCTATAGCACTAAATACTATAGCCTGCCCATCTTTTTTTACAGCGGTAACTTCAACTACTTTTAATGGTTTAATATCGTTTGCAATACCGGTAATACTAAAGGTTTCTTCACCGGTAAGGCCCAGGCTTTCTGCATTGTCGCCTGTTTTGTATTGTAAAGGCAATACACCCATGCCCACAAGGTTGCTCCTGTGTATACGCTCATAGCTTTCGGCAAGCACTGCTTTAACTCCTAAAAGGAATGTTCCTTTTGCTGCCCAGTCGCGCGACGATCCACTACCATACTCTTTACCCGCAAGTACCATAAGCGGTATGTGCGCCTCTTTATATTTAACAGATGCATCATACACGCTAAGCTCTTCGCCCGTAGGCAAAAATTTAGTGTACCCACCTTCTCGGCTCGCCAGTTTATTTTTAATACGCACATTAGCAAAAGTTCCCCTAATCATAACTTCATCATGCCCACGACGGGAACCATACGAATTAAAATCGGCTTTTTCTACACCACGGCTTATTAGGTATTTACCTGCGGCAGATGTTTCGTTATAAGCCCCGGCAGGAGATATATGGTCGGTAGTAATACTGTCGCCAAGGGATAACAGTACTCTCGCGTCTTTAATATCCTCTAATTCAGCGGGTTCGTCGGGTAGGTTATTAAAGAATGGCGATTCCTTAATGTAAGTAGAGTTATCATCCCAAACGTAAATTTTCTCATTAGGAATTTCAAGGTTTTGCCATGTTTCGTTACCATCAAAAATTGTCCCGTAGCTTGAGGCAAACTGTGCTGGCGAAAGCACATTGCCCATAACGGCATTAATCTCGTCGCTGCTTGGCCAGATATCTTTAAGGTAAACAGGTTGCTGGTTAGGATCAAAACTTATAGGGTCGTTAATAAGGTCTATATCTACGCGGCCGGCAATGGCATAAGCCACAACAAGCATAGGCGACATTAAAAAGTTCATTTTAATTTGCGGATGTATCCTTGCTTCAAAATTACGGTTACCCGATAGAACCGATGCCATTACAAGGTCGTGCTCGTCTATAGCTTTTGCAATATGGGCAGGCAATGGGCCCGAATTTCCTATGCAGGAGGTACAGCCGTAACCTACCACATGAAATTTAAGTGCCTCGAGATCGCCAAGCAAATCAGCTTTAAGCAAGTAATCAGTTACTACCTTAGATCCGGGCGCTAACGATGTTTTTACCCAGGGCTTAACGTTTAGGCCAAGTTCGCGTGCTTTTTTAGCCACAAGCCCGGCACCTATCATAACATAAGGGTTAGAAGTATTAGTACACGAGGTAATGGCGGCAACTACCACAGCACCGTCTGAGAGCATAAACTGCTCCTGACCCATAGTAACGGCAACCATTTTCATCCCGTCTTCTATCTTTTCTTCAATTTTTATATCCTGCTGTACTTCCGGTTCTGTAACAACAAGAGGTAATGCACTACCTCCTTCGGCATACCAGCGGGTAAGCTGTTCTTGTGGTTTAATATATTTACGTCCAAAAGATTGATGTAACACATCTATAAACTTAGGTTTAAAATCTTTAAGCAGTATTTTATCCTGTGGCCTTTTTGGCCCTGCAACGGTAGGTTCTACAGTACCAAGATCTAACTCTAAAATATCGGTATAAGTAATTTCTTCGTTGCCGGTACGCCATAGCAAATTGGCCTTGCAATAATCTTCAACCAGTTGTACCTGCTCTTCGCTACGGTTGCTAAGGCGCATATATTCCAGCGTTTTATCATCAATAGGGAAGTAGGTTACTGTACAGCCAAATTCGGGCGACATATTGCCTATAGTAGCCCTGTCAGGCACCGATAAATGATCTAATCCATCGCCAAAAACCTCTACAAATTTACCTACTACGCCATATTTTCTTAACAACTCTGCAATGGTAAGTACCATATCTGTAGCGGTAGTTCCTAACGGTAATTCTCCGGTTAAACGAAGGCCAATAACCTCGGGCATAATAAAATAAATAGGCTGGCCTAAAATTGCTGCCTCGGCCTCAATACCGCCCACACCCCAGGCAATTACACCAATACCATTAACCATTGGTGTATGGCTGTCTGTACCCACTAAGGTATCCGGGAATACCTCACCGTGGCGCTCTATCACTCCTTTAGATAAATATTCAAGGTTTACCTGGTGGCAAATGCCCATGCCGGGAGGTACCACGCTAAAATTACTGAATGATTTTTGTGCCCATTTTAAAAACTGGTAACGTTCTTTATTTCGGCTATATTCTTCTTCCATATTACGTCCGTAAGAATATTCAGTACCAAAATAATCTACCTGAACCGAGTGGTCTATAACAAGGTCTACAGGAATTAGGGGATTAATTTCGTCCGGGTTTTTGCCTTTTCGTGCTATCTCTGCCCTTAGCGATGCTATGTCTACCACAGCTGGTACGCCTGTAAAATCCTGCATTAATACACGTGCCGGCTTAAAGGGAATATCTTTATCAGAAGCTTCGGGTTTCCAGTTAAGCAGTGTTTCTACGTTTTCTTTAGTAATGGCAAAATCATCATAATTTCGAAGTACATTTTCTAAAAGAATACGAATAGAAAAAGGCATTTTGCTAATTTCGTGCCCCTGTTTTTCGAGTTCGGGCAGGCTGTAATACGTATACGATCCTGTCTTTGTATTGAGGAGTTTTTTAATTTGATAAATGTCGTTTTGCATAATTGTAAGTAATTATTGGTTTAAGCTTTGGTAATGCACGTGTGTGTAAAATGCATTACCCTTAAGGTTTGTATGTAACCTTAAAGTTAATAAATAAAGTATAAATATATGGGTTTTCTGTAAATATTTACATACAACAAAGGGTATAAAGTAAAGCTCTCATTATAGTGATTAGATTGGTGGTGTAAATAATTTATGCTATTGTAACGTTCTTATCAAGGTAAACGTCCTGTACATCCCTGATTAATTTAGCACCTTCATCAAACGGGCGCTGAAATGCTTTCCTGCCCATAATAAGCCCTGTACCACCGGCACGCTTATTTATAACAGCAGTTTTAATAGATTCGGCAACATCTGTAGCGCCTTTAGATTCTCCACCACTATTAATAAGCCCTGCCCGGCCGGCGTAACAGTTAAGCAATTGATAACGGGTTAAGTCTATAGGGTGGTCAGATGATAGTTCACTATATACTTTAGGATCGGTCTTAGAGAAATTTATTGCTGTAAACCCACCATTGTTTTGCGGTAGTTTTTGTTTAATAATATCTGCCTGTATGGTAACACCTAAACGGTTTGCCTGCCCGGTAATATCTGCAGCTACCTCATAATTTACTCCATCTTTAGTAAAGTCATTATTACGGGTGTAACACCATAATATGCAGGCCATACCCAGTTGGTGCGCACGCTCAAAAGCTTTAGAAACCTCCATAATTTGCCTGTCAGAATTCTCAGACCCGAAATAAATGGTAGCGCCCACAGCGGTAGCGCCCAGGTTCCATGCCTCGTCTACACTGCCAAACATTATCTGGTCGTATTTAGTAGGATAGGTTAGTAGTTCGTTATGGTTTATTTTAACTATAAACGGAATTTTATGCGCATATTTTCTCGACATTATTGCCAGGTTGCCAAAGCTTGATGCCACACCGTTACAACCGGCCTCTATAGCAAGCTTAATAATATTTTCGGGGTCAAAATATAATGGATTAGGTGCAAAGGAACTTCCGGCAGTATGCTCTATATCCTGGTCTACCGGTAATATAGAAAGGTAACCTGTGCCACCCAGCCTGCCATGATTGTAAAGTGTTGCTAAACTTTTTAAAACCTGCGGGCTACGATTACTTTGTGCAAAAATATCATCTACAAAAGTGGGCGAGGGCAGGTGTAAAAGGTCTTTAGATACTTTAGGAGAATTAAAGCCAAGAAGAGTTTCAGCTTCCTGCCCTAAAAGTTGTTGTATATACGTGTAATTCATAAAATTAAATGATTATTGTGGTTTATAAAAGTAGGATAATTTATGCAGTCATCTAATTAAATCATTGTTAAATAGCTAAACTGTTTTAACATAATTTAGCAGGTAAATTTCTTACATTAAATAAAATTAATCATAAATAAACGAACATTCATTTATAAATTATATATTTGTAAAAAAGATTTTTATAAATGCGCACAAGGGATACCGATAAAGAACAGCTTGTTATAACAAAAGCCATTGAGCAAATTGTACAGGATGGCTTTCAGGGTTTTAGCATGAACAAGCTTGCTAAAGCCTGCAATATATCTGTGGCAACACTTTACATTTATTATAAGGATAAAGACGATCTTATAAAAAAGCTTGGGGCAGAGATAGGGCATAATTTTTTTACTTATACCATGAACGATTTTTCGCCCGAAATGCCTTTTAAAGAAGGGTTGTGGGTGCAATGGAAAAACCGCTCTGCCTTTGCAATGGAGTATCCTATGGAAGTTGCCTGTTTTGAAGTTATAAAGCACTCGCCTCACGCCGAAAGTATTTTTGCCGAATCTACCCACATGCAGGATTTTAAGGAAAGCATGAAACAGTTTGTAATAAATGCCAGGAAAAATAATGAACTGGTACCTCTTTCGCTTGAGGTATTTTGGAGTGTAGCATATGGCCCGCTTTATATTTTACTAAACTTTCACCGTGAAGGCAAGAGCATGGGAGGGATGCCTTTTACCCTTACTAATGAAATTGTAAAAGAAGCTTTTAATACCGTTATTAAATCGTTGACCCCTTAATTAACCACTATGGAAAACACAAATCAGCTCTTTATATTTAAGACCGATATAGCGGAGCTTTGCCCTAATTGCGAAGTGTATAAAGTGCTTAATAAACACGCCGATATACAGCAATGGAGCATTGATACCGATGATGTAGACCGCGTATTGCGCATTGAATCTGCTACTTTGTCTCCGTTAGAAATTATTAGTATCATCAATAGCTTTGGCCATGAGTGCCAGGAATTAAATTAGTTAAATCATCATAAATCATCCACCAGCATCAATCATAAAATGGAACAGCCTAAAATAGAAATCCCTCCTTTTACATCCCATCAAAAATTTATAATTGCCATACTTGCGCTATTACAGTTTACTGTTATACTCGATTTTATAATCATGTCGCCCCTGGGCGATATCCTTATGAAAACGCTTAATATGACTACAGCAAACTTTGGCTTTGCAGTATCGGCTTATGCCTTTAGCGCAGGTTTATCCGGTTTATTAGCAGCTGGTTTTGCTGATAAATTCGATCGTAAAAAACTGCTCATATTTTTCTACACCGGCTTTATTATCGGTACCATTTTTTGTGCATTTGCCACAAATTACTGGACGCTCCTTGGCGCGCGCATATTTACAGGGCTCTTTGGCGGGGTTATAGGCTCTGTATCCCTTGCCATCGTGACTGACCTGTTTGTAATACACCAGCGTGGCCGCGTTATGGGCTTTATACAAATGGCCTTTGCTACCAGCCAGATATTAGGTATACCTTTAGGATTGTATTTTGCAAATAAGTGGGGCTGGCATTCTTCATTCTTAATGATAGCTGCATTAGGGGCAGTAATACTAATTGCTATTGTATTTAATATGCAGGCAGTTAATGAACATCTTAAATTACAAAATGATAAAAATCCGTTCCTTCATTTATGGCATACGCTAAGCAATAAAAAATACCAGGTAGGCTTTGCTGCAATTGCATTCCTGTCGGTAGGCGGGTTCATGCTACAGCCTTTTGGCAGTGCCTTTCTTATCAATAACATTCATATAGGCCAGCTTCAGTTGCCTAAAGTATATTTCTTTACAGGCTTATCAGTATTATTTATAATGCCGCTTGTAGGTAAGCTTAGCGACAGGGTAAGTAAATTCAGGCTGTTTGCTGCAGGCTCTGTAATATCTATGGTAATGATTATTTTTTATACAAACCTTGGCCCATCGCCGTTGTGGGAAATTATCGTTATCAATATGATCATGTTCATGGGTATTATGAGCAGGATGATACCTGCCACTACACTAAATACGGGTATCCCGGATATGAAAGACCGTGGTGCTTATATGGCAATAACATCTTCCTTACAGCAAATTGCGGGTGGCATAGCAGCTGTGTGTGCAGGTTACATTGTGCACCAGGAAACTAAAACCAGCCCGCTGGAAAATTATGACATCCTGGGGTATGTAATAGGCGTAGTTGTAATGTTGTCGATATTTTTTATATGGAGGGTAGACCGCCTTGTTAAACCAAAGGATACGACTCCGGACAATGTTGTAAGCGCTCCTGTAATAGATTAATTTATTAAACAATGCTTTAGGTATTTTTATAAATTACAGCTAAACCCGCTCATACCGGCAGCCTTATAAAATTGCAGTTCGCCCTGTGCTATACCATATATTTTGTTACTTTTGCGGTATAAAATAAAACTCAAAATAATGGCCAGTATATTACTTGGGGGCAATCCCGTACACACTGTAGGCGAACTGCCTGCAACAGGAACAAAAGCACCGGAATTTACACTTGTAAAAGGTGACCTTTCTACTGTTGCTCTATCAGATTTTAAAGGTACCAAGCTGGTACTTAATATATTTCCAAGTGTAGATACAGGAACGTGTGCTGCATCGGTTCGTAAGTTTAACGAAAAAGCAAGCACTCTTAATAATACTAAAGTGCTTTGTATTTCCCGCGACCTTCCTTTTGCACAGAACCGTTTTTGTGGTGCCGAAGGTTTAGAGAATGTAATTTCACTTTCTGATTTTAAAGACGGCAGCTTTGGCAATGCTTATGGATTGATGCTTACAGATGGCCCTCTTGCAGGTTTACTATCACGCGTTGTTATAGTTGTAAACGAAGAAGGTAACATTACTTATACAGAGCAGGTTGCAGATATTAAAGATGAGCCTGACTATGATAACGCCCTTGCGGCCCTGTAGCACTATTAAATGAAAGATAACAGGTTTGTAAAAGGCAGGCTTAAAAGCGTAGAATATTCTATAAAAGGCGCATGGAAACTTGTAACGTCTGAGCATAGCATTATGGTGCAGTTTAGCTTAGGCATTATAGTTACCATAGCAGGTTTTTATTTTAATATATCTGCTACAGAGTGGATGATCCAGATATTTGCAGTAGGGCTTGTACTTGCCATAGAGGGTGCTAATACAGCCGTAGAAAAAATATGCGACTTTATCCATCCTGATTTTAACCCTAAAATAGGTTTTATTAAAGATATAGCATCTGGTGCGGTATTTTTTGCGGCACTATCGGCTATTGCTGTGGGGTGTATTATTTACTACCCAAAGGTGGTTGCATTGTTTTAATTTAATATTTTTACAAAAAAAGGAATCTATACTGCATGGCAAAAGCTAAAAAAGAAGCTCCGGCTGCAAAAAAACCGGTAACCGAAAAAAGACCGTGGAAATTATCCCGCAGGAACAAAGTACTTGTGGGCATTTTGTTTTTTTTATTTTCGGTAGCATTGCTGTTGTCGTTTGTATCTTATTTTTTATACTGGGAGTACGACCAGAGTTTGCTAACCTCGTTTACAGACCGTACACAGCCTGTACAAAACTGGCTTGGCAAATTTGGTGCATGGCTCGCCAACCTGTTTTTATACAGGGGCTTTGGCATAGCATCATTTATATTAATACGTTTCTTTTTTTTAATGGGGTCTTATTTAGTGTTAGACCTGCCTGTAGGTAAACTTAAAAAAATACTTTTTTGGGATCTTTACCTTGCCATAATAGTATCTGTACTTTGCGGTTTCTTTAACGTATACATACCAGAACTTGGAGGTGTTATAGGGTTTGAAATAAACCTGTTTATGCAGGATTTTATTGGTAAAACGGGTACGTTCTTAGTTTTGGTATTTGGCCTTGCCATATTTTTATTTCTTCGTGTAAAAATTTCTCCCGATGCTATTAAAGGCCTGTTTGAAAGAACAGCAGAAGATGATATGGAGGGGGAAGGGCCAGTTGCAGAGCCTGTGCGCGATGGTGTAAGGGTTGCAGGGCCACCTGCTATGCCTGTTGCAGAACAGGAAATGCAGCCTAATTATGAAGATATGGATGCTGATTCTGAAGAATATGATGAGGAACTTGCAAACATTGAACTTAAAATGATAACTAAACCGGTTCCTCCTGCACCGGTACCGCTGGTTGTTACACCATCTCAGTTTGAAATAAACAAAGAGGCTATGAAGCCTACTATATCACATTCGTCTCAAATAAATCTTGATACCGCACCAAAGCCTAAACCTATAATTGCAGAGGCACCTCAGGTTCATGAAATTATTGAAACGGAAGACGAAAATTTTGTAATAGAAAAAATTGCTGATGAAGATGTAATTGAAGAAAACCTTGCGGCAAGGCTTGTAAAAGATTTTGGAGAATTTGACCATACACTTGAGCTTCCTAATTACCAGTACCCACCTTTAGACCTGTTACGTGATTATACAGCAGGGGGTGGTATAACAATTAACCAGGAAGAGTTAGAAGATAATAAAAACAGGATTGTAGAAACGCTGCGAAATTATAAAATAGATATCGCCCAGATAAAGGCTACGGTAGGGCCTACGGTTACACTGTATGAAATTATACCGGAAGCAGGTGTTCGCATCTCTAAGATAAAAAGCCTTGAAGATGATATTGCACTTTCCCTGGCGGCGTTAGGTATTCGTATTATTGCGCCGATACCCGGTAAAGGGACTATTGGTATAGAAGTGCCTAATAAGAACCCAACCATGGTTTCTATGAAAAGTGTTATTGGCGCACCTAAATTTCAGACTGCCGAAATGGAATTGCCCATTGCACTGGGTAAAACCATTAGTAATGAAACCTTTGTGGTAGACCTTGCTAAAATGCCACATTTACTTATGGCAGGTGCTACGGGTCAGGGTAAATCGGTTGGGCTTAATGCAGTACTTACTTCACTACTCTACAAGAAACATCCAGCCGAAGTAAAGTTTGTATTGGTAGACCCTAAAAAGGTAGAGCTCACGCTGTTCAATAAAATAGAAAGGCATTATTTAGCCAAGTTGCCGGATAGCGGCGATGCTATTATTACTGATAATGCCAAGGTGGTAAACACGCTTAATTCGCTGTGTATAGAAATGGACAACCGTTACAATTTGCTTAAGGATGCAGCTGTACGTAACATTAAAGAATACAACGAGAAGTTTCGCCACCGTAAACTGAACCCCGAAAATGGCCACAGGTTTTTACCGTATATAGTACTGGTAGTGGATGAGTTTGCCGACCTTATAATGACGGCAGGCAAGGAAGTTGAAACACCTATTGCAAGACTGGCACAGTTAGCAAGGGCTATTGGGATTCACCTTATCATTGCTACACAAAGACCATCTGTTAACGTTATTACCGGTATTATTAAGGCTAACTTCCCGGCAAGGATTGCATTTAGGGTAACCTCTAAAATTGACTCAAGAACTATTCTTGACAGCCAGGGAGCAGATCAGCTTATAGGCCGTGGAGATTTACTGTATACTCAGGGTAATGATCTTGTTCGTGTACAATGTGCATTTATTGATACACCGGAGGTAGAGAAAATTACAGAATTTATAGGTTCTCAAAAAGCATATCCTGAAGCCTACCTGTTACCGGAATATTTTGGAGAGGAAAGTGGCACTAATCTTGATATAGATATTAGCGAAAGAGATTCAATGTTCAGGGAAGCTGCAGAAGTGATTGTTACAGCCCAGCAGGGTTCGGCATCATTGCTTCAGCGAAAGCTAAAATTAGGGTATAACCGTGCAGGCAGGCTTATAGACCAGCTTGAAGCCGCAGGGATTGTAGGTCCGTTTGAAGGTAGTAAAGCCCGAAGCGTACTTATAAACGACCTTAGTTCGCTTGAGCAATTTTTTAAAAATGAGGAAAACAGCTTTTAAAATGCAAAAGATTATTTGGGTTATATCACTTTATAGCTTAACCATTGGTTTAACAGCGCATGCACAGGACTCTCAAAAGGCAAAAAAAATGCTCGATGAGGTTAGTGCCAAAATTAAGAGTTATAATAATGTTGTAATAGATTTTAAATACAGCATGTCTAACCCTAAGAAAAATATTAATCAGGAGAGTAAAGGTAACGTTGCACAGCAGGGAAATAAGTATGTGCTTAACTTTATGGGAGTTACCCGCATTTTTGACGGTAAGAAGGTTTATAACATAGTACCCGAAGATGAAGAGATAACCATATCTGCCTATGATGATAAAAAAGATGATGGACTTACGCCTTCTAAAATGTTCTCATTTTTTAATAGCGGATATAAATATGCTACAGATATTGTTCAGAATGTTAAAGGCAGAAAAATACAGTATATCAAGCTAACACCTACAGATACAAAAGATGATGTTAAAGAGGTGCTTATAGGTATAGACTCGCAAACAAAGCATATTTATACACTTATTCAAACAGGAAAAGATGGTATAAAAACCACTTTCACTATAAATTCTTTTAAAACAAATCAGCCTTTGTCAAAAAATCATTTTACCTTTACCGAGAGTAAATATCCTAATTACTACATTAACAAATTAGACTGATTTACGGGTGAAAATTTTAGACCGCTACATTCTTACTTCCTTTATACAGACGTTTGTTTCTGTATTTGTTATCTTGTTCTTTATCTTTATTTTACAGGGTATTTGGTTATTTATATCAGAACTTGCCGGTAAGGATCTTGATGCCTGGGTGGTAGCGAAATTTTTGTTGTTTTACTCGCCTAAAATTGTGCCTCTTGTACTACCATTATCTATACTCCTGGCTTCTATAATGACGTTTGGTAACTTTGCCGAGAATTATGAGTTTGCCGCCATGAAATCATCCGGTATTTCTTTAAACAGGGCAATGCGAAGCTTAACAATATTTATATTTGGGTTAAGTATTGTAGCATTCTTTTTTGCTAACGATGTAATACCTCAGGCAGAATATAAATTTCTTAACCTGCGTAAAAATATTATTCAGCGCAAGCCTGCTATGGCAATTATAGAAGGTCAGTTTAATGCTGTGGGTACTTTTAATATCAAGGTAGAGAAAAAATCAGGCGAAAACGGCGAAAAGTTAACAGGAGTTACTATACACAAACGCAGGCCGGGAGCTGCAAATGCAACCATTATACGATCTAAAACAGGATTGCTAACCAGTAACGAAAAAAGTAACCTATTGCAATTAGAGCTTTTTGATGGTTATTATTATGAAGAGATAACTTCTCAAAATCCTGCCGATCGGCAAAAGCAGCCATTTGCCAAAAGCAGTTTCTCTAAACAAATAATGAACATAGACCTCACATCGCTTAATACAAACGATGAAGATAGTGAGCAGGTAGCACATACTAATAATATGCTTAATGTGTCTCAACTTAAATATACGCTTGATTCTCTTGAGGGTAATTTTAATAAGGATGCTAAAAGTATTACTGCAAATATTGCACAACGGTCTAATGTTGTTCTTGCAGGAAAGCCTAAAGTTGTAGTTATTCAGGATTCGATAGAGCTGGCTAAAGACAGTTTAAAATTAGCGAGGGCTGCCGTTATAAAAAAGAAAGATGCCGCACCTAAAGATTTGCTTGCACTCGTAGCAAAAGTAGACAGGTCGCGTGTACTCGAAGTGGCCATTAACAATTTAGGCAGTACACAATATGTTGTAATATCAGGCAAAAATGAATTAATTGAGAAAATAAAGAATATAAACAACCACTGGCTGGCACTATATGATAAATATGTAATAGCATTTGCCTGCATACTCATGTTTTTTATAGGAGCCCCACTTGGTGCAATTATACGCAAAGGCGGTTTAGGTTTGCCCATCGTGTTTGCGGTGCTTATATTTATTATTTTTCACTTTATAAATACCTTTGGCAGGAAGCTGGCCCAGGAAAATGGTATCCCGCCATTTTTAGGATCATGGATGTCTACGTTCGTGTTAAGTCCGCTTGCCATATTACTAACTTACCGTGCCACTAACGATATTGGCCTGATAAGCTTTGATAGCTTTATAACGCCTTTACAAAAGGCCTTCACAAAAATTTTTAAACCCAAACCCAAACAAGCATGATAGTTCCTGCTGAAGAAAAAATAAAACTGAACACGATAGAGGAGGCCATAGAAGATATTCGCTCAGGTAAAGTAATAATTGTTGTGGATGATGAAGACCGTGAAAATGAAGGCGATTTTATTGCTGCTGCAGAGAAAGTAACTCCCGAAATGATAAACTTTATGGCAACCCACGGGCGTGGCCTTATTTGTGCCCCACTTACAGAGGAGCGCTGTAAAGAGCTTGATTTAAATCTTATGGTAGCTAATAATACTGTACTGCACGAAACGCAGTTTACGGTATCTATAGATCTTTTAGGTCATGGGTGTACTACAGGTATATCTGTACATGACAGGGCAAAGACGATAAAAGCACTGGTAGATGACGAAACGAAACCTTACGATTTGGGCCGTCCGGGGCACATATTTCCGTTAAGGGCAAAGCAGGGTGGGGTGTTGCGTCGCACCGGTCATACTGAGGCTTCTATAGACCTTGCCAGGCTCGCCGGTTTTAAGCCTGCAGGTATACTGGTAGAAATACTTAATGAAGATGGCTCTATGGCACGCCTGCCTGAATTGCATAAAGTTGCCGAGAAATTTGACCTTAAGATAATTTCTATAGAAAATCTTGTGGCATACAGGATGCAGCACGACAGCCTTATTGTAAAGAAAGAAGATTTTGATATAGAGACCCGCTTTGGCACCTTCAGACTAAGAGCTTATGAGCAAACAACAAACAGGCAAATACATGTAGCACTAACTAAAGGTAGTTGGAATACGGGTGATGATATACTTACGCGTATAAACTCTACACAAATAAACAATGATATTTTAGGTACGCTAACAAATAACCCTGACACAAAGCTGGATAGTATGTTTAAGCGTATTAATGATGAAGGCAGGGGGGCCGTACTCTTTATAAACCAGGAAGTACAACCGGCCGAACTGCTTGGCAGGATTACAGAACTTAAAAATCTTCAGGCAAACGGTACGCATAAAGCACCTCCATTAAAAATGGATGTAAAAGATTTTGGTATTGGCGCCCAGATATTACATGATATTGATGTATGTAAAATTCGCTTACTGAGCAACTCAGAACAATCAAAACGTGTAGGTATGATAGGTTATGGATTAGAAATTACTGAATACGTTAATTATTAAAAAATAATTTATATATTTGCAGCCGCAATGAGGCAATCAAATTGCAGCTTACCGGAGAAATGGCAGAGTGGTCGATTGCGGCAGTCTTGAAAACTGTTGACTGTAACAGGTCCGGGGGTTCGAATCCCTCTTTCTCCGCAAAAACCCTTATAATCGAATGATTATGAGGGTTTTATTTTTTAGTTGACACTCGTTTTAGCATTCATTTTATTGTGTTTTGAAATTAAGAATATATAGAATCCTGATGTTTAGCCCGTTGCTTATTTAGGGATTTTTTTTATTTTTAACGTTAAAGCTGTTTCCTGCTTTGGAATGAACATCTTTATTGACGTTATAAAACAAACCCTCCGGCTTTCGTTTCAGGAATTTGAGCAAAGTCGCCGTTGGATAACGCTTGCTGCTTCAGTGGCGTGTTTTGTGCCTGAGTGCTCATCCAGGTAAAGATGATTTGTGCTGGAAGGAATGTTCTCATTATTTTCGATTTAAAATCCACTCCAAACCTATCCTGATTAAGAGCCATGATTTTAGTCTATGTTAAAAAATGATGTGAAATGATGCTCTAAGTTTTATATGGAAAACAACGACAGCTTATAATGAGTATATTTATCACGTGGCTCAAGCCCCGTTTAATAACTAAATAGATAGAAATAGCGCAGCGATTTTCTCTTGCTGCTGAGCCTGGTGTTGATTATACCAGACTGCCGATTTCCTAATAATAATGAGCAGCTACAGCAATAGTGGCTAACCTGATATAATAAATTTATGGAACAGGATAAAAATGGTATGCTGTACACAGTCAATGGGAACTTAAATGAAGTTATAAGCCATTACTATCATATTTACCATACAGGCAATCAAACAATTGCCAAGCATTTATCACCAAGCCTGGAAATCCTTTTAATCTTTAACTTTGGCACAACTGTAAATATATCCTTCAATAACGGTTCCTTTCCACATGAAATTGAAAAGGGATGTGCCGTGGTAGGGCCTTTAAAAAAAATGATGAATTATGAACTTAAGCAGGGTGCTGATGCCATTGTTGTAAACTTTAGGCTTAGCGGATTTTACAGGCTTTTTAAAGTGCCACTTAATACCTTTGACGGGCAAACGGTGTATGCCCCTGGTGATCTGACCGATAAGTTCTCTTTTGATGACCTTTGGCTGGAACTTTCAAATATTTCAGACCTCAGGGCCCGGCTGAGTATTATATCAGACTACGTGGCACATTATATACACGAGATGGATGATGCTGCCAGGCCGCTGATTGATGGCGAACATTACTTCTATAACGTGGCCACGCACCCGGCTAAAGCGATCGCATCGGATGCAAACTTAACCGAGCGTACCGTTCAGATTCGATTTCAAAAGTATGCCGGTTATTCTCCAAAGGAATTGCTGCGTTTTTTAAGGTTCAGGATGGTTATCGCACGGCTTACCGATACCCGGGAAAAAATGCCCGATATGTTTGAGATTATAGCAACCTATAACTATCATGACCAGAGCCATCTCATTAAAGATTTTCAGCATTTTTTAGGTACCACCCCTCAGCAGTTTATAAAAGATTTAAAGGGGAAAGAATTTTTCACCGTAGGATCCGGTACCAGTAGCCCTGACATAATTGGATAGTTATTTAGAGGCGGCTTTCTGCTCATTCGTTTTCTTACAATGGCAGTGAACATTTGCGGTGTAGTTTTGCTTTAGAAATAAACAATATTCTAAATCTTAAAATTATGACCCATACCATCTTAGGTGCTAACGGCACCATCGCTACCGAACTTATACCGGTATTACAAAAACATAATGTAAATATAAGGCTTATATCAAGAACACCCCAAAATGTTGAAGGTACAGAATCGGTAACAGCTAACGCCCTCAACTCAGAGGAAGTTTTATCTGCTATACTTGGATCAGATGTTGTATATCTTACTATTGGAATAGTTTACAACGCGAAAATATGGAAAGAACAATGGCCGGTTATCATGCGAAACGTTATAGATGCCTGTAAAGCTACAGGCGCTAAACTCGTCTTTTTTGATAATATTTATATGTATGGAAAGACAAATGGTATAATAACCGAGTATACACCATACAATTATAGTAGTAAAAAGGGGAGGGTACGCGCCGAGGTAGCCAGGATGCTATTACAGGAAATGGCCGCCGGAACGTTGAAAGCAACTATTGCAAGGGCAACCGATTTTTATGGCCCCAGGGTAATGGATAAAAGCTTTGCCGGTTTAATGGTCTTTGATAAGATGAAAAAAGGAAGCAATGCGCAATGGTTCATCAATGCAGACGTACCACGATCCTTTAACTATACGCCGGATGCTGCTGAAGCACTATATATTTTAGGAACTGATGAAAAGGCGGTTGGTCAGGTCTGGCACCTGCCGTCTGCCGACCCGCTGACGGCAAGGCAATTCGTAAAGCTGGCGGCAGAATATATGAACGGTTCCGAAAAAGTTTCAGCGTTGCCAAAGTGGCTGTTAAAAGTTATAGGCCTGTTTAATCCTTTCATGAAAGAAGCCTACGAGATGAACTACCAGAATGAATTCCCGCTTCATTTCAGCTCTGCCAAATTTGAGAAAGCTTTTAATTTTACACCGACATCTTATATTGATGGGGTAAGGGAAACGGCAGCATGGCATTTAAAAAGGGAATAGGAAATTATTTTATTTTTATATTCATTTAACTTTAAGTGAAGGATGCATACTATGCAACCAGGTATCCTAAAAACGGCTATGACAATCACAGGTATGGCTACGTTAGGCTGATTGGTTAAACGGACATTTGTATAAATAAAAATCAAGGAAATGAAAATTATTATTACAGGTTCTTTAGGACACATCAGCAAGCCACTTAGCAAGGATTTAGTACAAAAAGGTCATCAGGTAACTGTGATCAGCAGTAATCCGGACAAACAGAAAGATATTGAGGCTTTAGGCGCAATAGCCGCCATTGGTTCAATTGAGGATGTCAGTTTTCTGGCAAAAACATTTACCGGTGCCGACGCGGTTTATACCATGCTGCCGCCGTTTAAATTTGAGGAAAATCCCAATCTCGATGCCAGGGAAGAAGCGCGCAGGCTTACAGGCAATTATGTTGCGGCGATTCAGCAATCCGGCGTTAAAAAGGTAGTTCACCTCAGCAGTATTGGGGCTCATACTAACAAGGGTAACGGATTACTTGCCTTCCATTTTGTGGCAGAACAGGTTTTAAAGGAGCTACCTGCAGATGTAGCGATTACATTTATGCGGCCGGTGGGTTTTTACTATAACCTGTATCAGTACATGGATATTGTAAAAGGGGAGGGGTTTTTGAAAGGTTTTGTAGGTTTGTTCCTTACGCTTCGCCACTACGGCTTAGCGGGTTTGCTACAGGGAAAAAAGGGGCTTATTGTCTCTAATTACGGTGCTGACGACAAAATGCCATGGGTTTCACCAATTGATATTGCAGCTGCGGTCTCAGAAGAACTGACAACGGCCAATAAATGGCGAAAGGTTCGTTATGTAGCCAGTGAAGAGCTTACCTGCAATCAAATTGCAACTATTCTTGGAACAGCCGTTGGGAAACCTTATCTAAAATGGGTAACCATAAGTGACAAACAGATGCTGGATGCGTTACTAAAATATAAAATGCCTTTAAGCCTGGCAAATGATATTACAGAAATGAATGCCAGCCAGCGCAATGGCGGGATCTTGTTTGAAGATTACTACAAGAATTTACCGACAATGGGTAAAATAAAAATGAAAGATTTCGCCATAGAATTTTTGGCCGTTTACAATTCAAAAAAATAGGTTAGATTAGTAAAAAAACATGGAACCGTATCACATTAAAACCATCAGCCAATACCATCATCTTTTGGGGATAGCCAAACCGGAACATCCATTGGTGAGCGTCATCAGCATGAATGATTTCAAACCGCCGGCAGGCAACAGCCGGATCAGCGTTGTATTTGATTTTTATGTTATTTCGCTGAAAAGAAATTTTGAGGGTACGATTAAATATACCTACGGACAGCAGGCCTACGATTTTGATGAGGGTGTTATGTTTTTCATTGCTCCTAAACAGATATTTTCATTTGATGCCGATCAGGATTATAAAAACTCAGGCTGGATGTTGCTTGTCCACCCTGATTTTTTATGGGGCACACCGTTGGCAAAAACGATCAGGAACTATGATTTCTTTGACTATTCTGCAAATGAGGCACTTTTCCTCTCTGAGAAAGAAGAGACAACTATTGGCGGTATTGCCCAGCTGATCGAACAGGAATATCATGCCAACATTGATAAGTTCAGCCAGGGCCTGATAGTAGCACAAATTGAACTGTTGCTCCAGTATTGCGACCGGTTTTACAACCGCCAGTTTTTGACCAGGAAAATTAGCAGTAATCAGATACTGAACCGCGTGGAAGAATTACTCGGGGAATATTTTAACATGGATGACACAATCCAGAAAGGATTGCCAACTGTACAAATGATAGCGGAGGCTTTAAATATCTCGCCAACCTATTTAAGCGCATTGCTAAAAACATTGACCGGCCAAAGTACGCAACAACACATTCACGAAAAGCTTATCGAAAAAGCGAAGGAGAAACTCTCCTTTACAGACCTCTCGGTCAGCGAGATTGCCTACGGGTTAGGTTTTGAACACCCACCTTCCTTCAGTAAATTATTTAAGAGCAAAACCAGTCTTTCGCCCCTGGAGTTCAGGGCTACATTTAATTAACACACATATCCATAAAATCATGATCGATTTTTTTACTGTTTTAAGATCCAGAAATGAACCGTTGTTTTACTTTGGCCTGATCTGCCTTTTGAGCGCTGTTTTGATGCTGCTGACAGCAAAATTCAGCGATGTCCAGATAAATGGGGTTAACGCCTTGTATAAGCCGTTTAAATTTGCCTTATCAATTGGTACATTCTGCTGGACGATGGGGTGGTATACCGGGTATCTTCAATTACCTGAACAGGTTAGCACATACAGCTGGACAACCATCATACTATTGGGGTTTGAGCTATTTTATATCACTTTTCAGGCTGCCCGTGGCCAGTTATCACATTATAATGTCAGTTCATCGCTTTATACTTCGCTTACCGCGGCCATGGCTTTTGCGGCTATTGGCGCCACATTGTATACCGGCTATATTGGTATTTTATTTTGTACAGGAAAATTTCCCGAACTTCCCGGCTATTACCTTTGGGCTATTCGTATAGGCATCTTTTTATTTGTCATATTTGCGTTTGAGGGTGCGATAATGGGTGCTAACGGTTCACATAGTTTGGGCGGTCCGGGCGATGGCGAGGGTTTACCGTTGCTTAACTGGAGCCGTAAATATGGCGATCTGCGCGTCGCGCATTTTGTGGGCATGCATGCTTTGCAGGTACTACCGTTAATGGCTTTTTATTTGCTCAGGGATATTAAATGGGTTATAATTTTAGGTTCAGTTTATGGGGCCCTGGCGCTTTTCTGCCTGATACAGGCACTTAACAGCAAGCCGTTATCAAGCTTTTTTTAGTGATAATTTTTGTGTCATAGGTTTCAGGAGCTCATCAATGTTTGGGTTACTTTTTTTCTGAAGCTTCTCAGGCAAAATGGTATTTCTTTGTACTATCCGATAGAAATTAGATGTAAGCCGCAACTCATAAAATCCAGTCTAACCTCACGGCATTTCTATCAGATAATAAGACTTTAATCTCTTTAGGTTTAATTCCTCGAAGCTCTGCTTCGTATGAAAAAATAATTTTCGACTTATACCTCGGTGGCTCTGCCACGAGGTAGTTTATTTTATTTTAAAAGATTTTCAAAAAAAGACTTCTGTGCCTTCATGGCTTCATCCAAAGATCTTTGGATATAGGCTATCCCATCAATTGCTTCCTTGGTGGAAGCAATTTTTAAACTTTCGGGATCGGTAAAATCAATTTCGGCAACACGTTGGTTTATCCACCAAAGATTACCAAACGGATCAAGAATTCTGCATACCTTTTCCCCAAACCACAACTCTGTAATGGCTGTGACTGCCGTTGCACCGAGTGCTATGGCATTATTAAATGTTTGCTCTGCATCTTTAACGTATAGATTTAGAAAACCGGGTGTAGGAGCCCATCCTTCCCTTGCATCGAAAAGCATAACCAATGCATCTCCAATTTTAACTACGGCGTGGATTACAATCCCATCGTCATTTGTGATCCTGCTATTAGGAACTTCCTCTGCTTCAAATGCAACTTTTAAAAATTCTATTAAATTTGCTGAAGATGGTGAGATGATCCAGGGTGTCACAGCTGTATAACCATCTGGAATAATTTTGATTTGCTGATCATTTTTGCTATTCATAATGTTTAATTGATGGATTATTAGGTAAAATTAATCTATCCTGTGACAACCCTATGTCAGTAGTACTAAAATTTATGAAATTGCTGACAATTTTTTTAAGGTAAATAATTCAATTTGCAATTCCTTTCCCCTTAAGGTGTTTTCTCCCAGCGATTCAACCTCAAAGGTGATGATGAGATCAAGCTTTTTAAGGAGATCGCCGGACACCAGTATATCAACGCCGTATTGATTGCAAAGCCCTTCAATCCGTGCCGTTGCATTTAGTACATCCCCTGTAAATATTATTTCTTTTTTTAAGATACCAATTTCTCCGGTGGTTACTTTTCCACAATGCAGCCCTGCCTTAAATTGTGGTGATACTCCATATTTTTCGGTATACCTGGCTGATTTCGCGAGTAACGATTCTTTCATGGCAAAAAAACACCTTATGCAGTCATTGTTTTTCAGCCCTTTTTCCAACGGCCATGAGAGAATCATTTCATCGCCGGCATATTGATAAATTTCTCCGGAGTGGTCAATTACCGGGTCGGTAAGGTCTGAAAAATACTGTTGAAGCATCTGAAAGTACAGCACATGCCCAAGCTTTTCTGCAATTTGGGTGGATGATTTCATGTCCAGGAACATAAATATTCGCTCTTCCTCAACAGGCTTGTAATATTTGCCAAGGAAAAAATTGCTGAGCAGGCTATTGCCCATACTTTCGCTTACCTCAGTATAAAACTGGGCCATAAGGATAATGCTTGCGATGTAGGCCAATATTCCAAGAAAGGAGTAGTCGGTAAAGAAGGCCCACATGCCCATCCAGAAGTCCTTTTGAGCTATCGCTGTTGGGATCTGATTTGCAGTCGTAAGGAATATTATAACGAGTAAGAACAAAATTATAAACAGGTAGATGGAAGACTTGTATACTATCTTCTTTGTGAAGCTATTGCGGATAAGCCACTTATTAAAGTAAAGGATTTCCAGTATTCCGGTCAGGGTTCCGAATAGTGTAGCCAAAAATGGGATGGCTATGATATTTCGTGTGAAAATATATTGGTTATGCGATGAGGGGTAAAAGTTAAGGTTGCCCAGCAGCCCTCTCTCAAGAATAGTGTAAATCAGGCTAAATACCAACCATATGATACCAAATGGTACAATTCGTGCAATTTTTCTTTTGGATCTTGGTGTTATCATCTCGACGTGGGTTGGTAAATCCCAACTAAGATATTCATTTCAGGCCAACTAATTATTATGCTGTTCCGGGAATATCCTTTGATCGCATGCTATAAAATTTTTATCTGTTTATCGTCGATAACTGATGGTTATAAAAGGGGAGTATGAGATCTAACAATAGTTGGGGCTGTTCTTCAGGTATATAATGTCCTGCATCTGCAACTATTCCCCCTTGTATATTTTCTGCAACATTTTTCCATGATTCAAATGCTTTTAGGCCAAAGCTGTATTCTCCTCCTAAGACCAATACAGGCATTTTTAACTTAATTTTAGCGTGCTGCTCGTTTAGGTCTATGTCATTGAATAGTGCCCTATAATAGTTGAAGCCTGCGCTCATGCCTCCCAAGGAGCCATAAGACATGGCATATTCCTTAAGGTCTGTTGAACAGATAGCACTTTTTATATAGGTCGAGTTTTTAAAGAACCAGTTTATGTAGTCCGATTCCCTTCCTGCAATCAATTCTTCGGGCAGCCCATGGACCATATGGAATGGAAACCACCATAAGGACCTGCCTTTACGTGGGAGCAAAGGGCTGTTAGCTAAAGCTTCACTTAATATTCCGATATCCAGTAAGACAAGTTTGCTTACACTATCGCGATAACTGGCTGCATAGGCGTAGGCAACATTTGCCCCAAAATCGTGGCCCAGTAAATCAACGGTCTTATATCCCATAGCAGTCACAAGTTCAAAAATGTCACTGGCTACCGAGTAGGTATCATAACCGCCCTGCGGCCGCTCCGAATCGCCAAGGCCCCTTAAGTCAGGTGCGATAACTGTAAAGTGTTTGGCCAGTTCAGGCATGATATGGCGGAATGTATACCAGGTTTGAGGGTACCCATGCAGTAAGACCAATGGTGGCCCGTCGCCGCCCATTACATAATGGATTTTTATCCCGTTTACCGTTTCATTGTAATGCGTAAAGGTGGAATTAAACACCTCTCCAAGATGGTCATATCTCATAACATGTGGATTAAATTGTTGTTGCAGCTTATGGTGTCATAACAAGAAATAATTTTTGGCATTTTTCTGAATATACTTCAGTTGTTATTTCTCTTGGTATACAGTGTAAAATCAAATAGCAATTTTATACACCGGTCCTATCCGTCACAGTCATATCAGAATAAAAATCCAATTTGACTGTGGAGCAGATTTACCATAAGGGGTCTAAAATGACCCCGGGGTTGACACCCGGTTATGAGGCTATTTAGCGGTCACTATAATCCTCTTTGTCAGATTTACATTTCCATAGGCCACATGTAGATTGTATACTGACGAGCCAAGTCCGTTAAGATCGATACTGAAATCTTCATTATTAATGATAGATTCCCTTACCAGCCTTCCCTGAAGATCATACAATTTTGCTGTAGCATTATCATCAGCACCAGTATCAGGCATCTTTATAAATAAGCGATCGGATGCAGGATTGGGGTAGATCGAAACCTTATCCCTGGAAAGATCATTTTGGCCCAGCACTGCATCTGCATACATTACTTTGTTTTCAGTATTATTTTTGCTTACCGCAACAAACTTATCATTACCATAAGCCACAGAGGTCCAATTTTTAGCGTCACTACCCTGTACATTGGTCCAGTTGGTTCCATTTGTACTTATCATTACCTGATTCGTTCTTATTGCATTGCCTACGACTGCAACAAACAGTCCATTTCCATAGGTTACTGAACTTAACTCATAAGCATTAGGTGATTCGGCAATTGTCCATGTCAAGCCATCACTACTGTTCATTACCTTATTTCCCAATCCTAAATTGTTTGCCACCGCAACAAACATATTATTACCGAAGGTAACAGAAATTCAGCCCCTATTAGCTGGTGGAGTGTGATTTGTCCACGTTAAACCATCAGTGCTTGTCTTTATTCTATTGCCGCTTTGAGCCACTGCAACAAACAAATCATTCCCGTAAGTGATTGAACTCCAAGATATATTTGCGTCTGAGCCTGGAAGAGGAATTCCTGCAGGTGTCCATGTAATCCCGTCTGCAATCGTCATTATACGATTACCTGGTCCGGCAGATGCTATTACTACAAATAAATTATTACCATAGGTTATAGATTTCCATACGTTATCTGCAGCTGATGTTCGGCTGGTCCAGACAATCCCATCAGGGCTGGTCATTACACGGTTTCCATTCCCGGTGCCGGCTACTGCTACGAACTGGCCATTTCCATAGGTTACAGCATTCCATTGATTGTCAGCAGCAGATACCCTGCTTGTCCAGGTAATACCGTCCGGGCTTGTCATTACGCGGTTTCCGGTCCCGCTCGATGATACCGCTACAAACAGGCCGTTGCCATAAGCAACGCTATTCCACTGGTTGTTTGCTGCGGAATTGGTAGAAGTCCATGTCAGGGTCTGCCCGTTAGATAGCAGGGAGAAGCTCATGGCTAAAAAAAGAATAATTTTTTTCATAATTAATTGTTTATTTAGGGGTGGGGAATGGAAGCATCATTTTGATGCCCCAGAGTTTTACAATAAATTTTAAACGGTTTTTTGTATCACAACTGGTTTATCACATCAGCGGCTTACATAAATCTTTGTTATTAGTTACATAAAAAGTTTATAGTCCTGTCATCAGCATTATCATTGGGTGTAATAAGCAGTACAGTACCTCCAAACGGAGCAGGCACATAACGGCGGGTAACATTCTTATAAGTACCATTCTGGACCGTTGGAAACCCATCCGTATCGTACTCATATGAATAATCAATTTTTGTGGTATCTTGGGTAGCATAGCGATATGCAATAATTTCAACATTCTTTAGCATCTTTTTTTCGGAAGAGGTCTCCCGGGCAAAGAGCAATTGATAGTTAACGCGATTGGGTAAGTATTGCAACGATTGCTGATTTGACATATTTGAGATAAATAGCAATCCCAGAGGGCCTTCAAAGTGTACTTTTACCTTATTTTCCTTATCTGGGAAGTAGGTGTAAAAATAATCTGCATTATAATATTCCTGCGAATTGAGGTCATAAAGGTTCTGTATTGATTTTTGCACCAAATTTCCATTCATATAATGGTATGTGCTTGTTACATCTGCAGAAGTATCTTCGTTATGTGTGGTTATTGCTTTCAGGGCACTGCTATCATCATATTGTGCTACGGTAGTTGCAGCTAATGCACCAAATGAGTTGAACTTGGATTGCTTTATTAACTTCCCCCCGGAATTATATTCAAGTTGATAGTACGATTCCATTTGATTGTTTACCAATTTATTCACTTTGGCAGCATTACCTTCTGCATTATACTCTACAGTGTAAACGGTAGTTATGGGGGGCTGCGTTAAGGCAGTTATATTATATTGATTAGTAGTTATCTTTATAGGCTTTCCCTGCGTATCATATTCTATATCACTGGTGTCACCCCCCAATATACCCCCGAAAGAAATTTGGCCTGGCCTGTTTTTGCATGCAAGCGTATTTATCTCTTTCAGATCTTTTTGAGGCGTATTATCGTCGCTGCAGGAAGAAGACAGAACCAGAAGCATTGCTATACCGGAAATGTATTTAAAATGACTGCTTTCCTGCATTTGCTTTTTCAAACTTAATGCAATATTGTTTAGTGCTGTTTTCATGGTTATTTTTAAGGTTGATATTCGATTTAATAGAAACTTTCTGGAAAGACGGAATGAATCTAATTAGTTCTGTGCCAATAAGTAGGCAACAGGTATATGTGCTTTATTATCTTATGGTAAATTCGACTACAAGTGTACGGTAAATTTTTATACTTCTTATCTTATTTCTATTTATTATACATGTTTAAGAAAATCTACATTTCTATGAGCTTCCATCTGGATACTTTAGCCCGTTACCTATTAAGGCGTTTTTTTCATTTTTTGTAATCGCCAATGATGGGAGTGTACATATCTGCAAAGCAAATACTAATATTTGTCCATTAAGCTTTCCGGACAATCCTTCACTCTGAAGAGCTACATTGAAATTAAAATATAGCAGCGTTAACCGTAAATTTCCCCAATGAATTCCTGCACATTTTTCGGCTTTCTGCCCAGTAAAAACTCTAAGGTATTATCTTCTACATCCAGGGCCCCTTCTGCAAGGGCAGCGCCCCACATTGTCATCATATCGATATACATAGGAGGGACACCTGAATTTTTGAGAAGTGCACTAAAGGTTGTACTATCCGGAGCAGTATATTTTACTTCCTCATTTATCCTGTCGGAAATGTATGCAGCAATCTGCTCAAATCCTGTTGCCACAGTATTGGTCAAAACATACGTTTTATTTTCATGACTCTTTGTCGTTAGCACCTGGGCTGCTGCCTCGGCAAGTTCTTCACAAAGCACCCAACCCGCCTTACCCTGCTGTGCAGGGAAGAAAATTGCATGGATCTCGGCCACTTTTTCCCCTGCGAAAGCAAGGATCATCTCCTGATAGATGCCGTTTTGAAGAATGGTATAGGTTACGCCACTTTCCTTCAAAAACGTTTCTGTTGCCAGGTGAGAATTTTGAAAGCCCGCTATAGCCGATTTTTCGTGACCTTCTTTCCTTACAAAGGAGGTGTAGGTGATGTGCCTTACATTTGCTGCCTTGGCAGCAGTAATGGCATTGATGTGGTGCCTTGTGCGGTTTGCAATGGCGCCACGGTCACTGCTGGATACCAAAAGCAGCTGCTCAATTCCTGTAAAGGCTTTTACCATAGCATCAACATCGTCATAATTGCCAATTCTCATATCAACCCCCAGTTTTTCTAAAGATCCGGTATTCTCCATACTGCGTACCAAAACAGCAATTTCGCCTGCAGGGACTCCCTTTTTTAATAAATGTGTGATGGCCTTAGAGCCAAAATTACCTGTTGCACCTGTAACTAAAATCATATTTTTTGTTTTTAAGGTTTAGTACTAATTTCAATTGTTTTCTGGAGCTTTGCATTGCAGGCATACGAGATGATAAGAATAGCAAGAAAAACCATCCCTGCTATTACTTTGCCTGAGGGGTCACCCACCACGAAGTGGGCCAATGAGGCCGATGCAAACATTATTGCGAAACCAATGTAGGCGACCTCCTTTAAAAACCGGACAGGCAGCCAAAGCAATACTGCACCTATAATTTTTGAGATCCCAAGTTCAATCCGGAAATAATCAGGAAACCCCAAATGGGCCATGGACACTTTAACTTCAGGCTTGGTGAGGGTCTCAAATGCGATGTACAGCATCATTCCTGAGATGATTGCGGTAGTTGTGTAATAGGTAAATATAGTTGTTTTCATATATCTGATTTATTAGTGTAAAATTATGTATATTTACTTTCTAAAAGAGAGCAGTTACCCAAATGTAAGTGGTTACTTTTTGGTTAGCTATTAAAAACACAACAATGGCAACAAGCAAATTAGAGTATTCAGAAATGCAGTGCACCAACCGCCTTTCTTCGACGGAAGACGCGCTGTATGTCCTTGGAGGCAGATGGACCATCAGGGTGATGATCGCAATTCTGGGCGGACATACGAGGTTTAACGAAATACAACGGGCCGTCCACAGTATTTCTGCAAAAATGCTGGCAGGAGAACTAAAAAAATTAGAGGTCAACCATCTGATAGAGCGGAAGGTATTTGCTGACCAAACCCCAGTTCTGGTAGCCTATATCCCGACGGAATACAGCCAGTCCCTCAAAGATATTATCACTGCTTTATCACAATGGGGTGCAGAGCACAAAATCAAGATCTCAACCGATAGGTAGAGTGGCATGTTGCGGGAGTTGCCACAGTCTTCTAATCAGGTGTAATAATTTGTTGCACTTGTTGGTGCAATTATTTCGTTACAACAAGTATGGTTATTTATTGTAAATGCTTCAGGAAATCAACAATCAATCCAGTAAGTTGTTCCGGCTGTTCCTGCTGCACCCAGTGGCCCGCACCTTCAATAATATGGAAGCTTTGCATGTTTTTACAAGCTTTATGCTGCATCTGCTCTAATGCGCCTACAGAACGAAATCTGGCCCAATCGGCGGTCCCTGAAATAAAACAGGAAGGCACGTCTATCGTATGGCCCGAAAAAAGTTCGAGGTCAGCCCTGTTTAATCCACTGGTAGTACAGCGGTACCAGTTTAACCCGCCCTGGAAACCGGTACGGTTAAATTCTTTCGTATAGATATCAAGCTCATTCTCCGGTAGCCATTTGCAGGAGGCTATCTCTTTTGGAGAGGGCATGTTAGGAGCAACTACCTGCGCCATCGTCTTATCGAGATCCAAAACATAATAAGCCGGCTGTTTGGCGAATTCTTCCGCCGTGCCCGAGGTAAGCGGAAAGGGTTTATTCTGGCTCCAGTCGGCACTCTTTACATGAAAGTAAGCTCTTTGGAAATCGCGCAGGCCCTGGCTGCAGTTCAGCATCTCAGTGTTGGCAGTGCGTGATGAGAAATAAGTAGTACTGTCCTTACGGGGCTTTGGTAACGCTGCAAGGGAATCTGTTAAAGGTGCTGCCTGTTGCGCATTTGGTGCAGGTTGCACCCCTACGCCAAAAGGAAGGGGAGGCACCCCGCCGAAGGGACAGCTTAGCAAAACAACTGACCGAAAGAAATCTGGCCTGACAAGGGCACAATAGGACGCTACTATGGCGCCCACATCGTGGCCAACGATAGTATGCACTGAATCATGCCCCATAGCCATCATTAAACCCAAAGCGTCACGGGAAAGTTCATGCGTCCTGAATGAGGCAAAATTTCCATCATAGGCAGTGTCTCCTCCTGTTGTACGGCCGTAGCCACGCGAATCAGGGGCGATTACGTGGTAGCCAGCAGCGGCTAATGGAAGCATTACTTTGCGCCAGCTGTAGGCAAGTTCCGGAAATCCGTGCAGCAGCAGTATAGCAGGACGATTTGGGGTCTCAAAACCCGCTTCCAGTACATGCACTGTCAGCCCATTGACTCCGGTAACATACCGTTCACGTATCCCTTTCGGCAGGTCCATGTCCTTTAACGGATCATTTTTTTTTATTGGATCGTTTGTTTTCGCTCTATCTGTTTTTATTTGCGCCACTACCTCAAATGGGCTAATCAAAACCGCTCCCAGAGCGGTAATCGCAATGTTCCCGACAAAGTTTCTGCGTTTCATGATTGAATATTATTTAGTTACTATTTAAAAAAAGACTTTTTAGTCTTTTTTAGATCAAAAAATATGGTTTACATGACAGGATCATTAAAACCATATAACTTATTTACGTCTGCTTGTTCTCAAAAGATTTTAACTCTGATTTGAGCATTTTTATGACGGTGTTCATCGGTTTAACGTTATCAGTCACTCTTGATACCAAAGTAGCCCCTTCCAGCATTACCAGTACTTTCAGGCAATACTCCTCAGGGTTCAGTTCATTCGATAACTCTCCGTTTGCAATACCCTGTTTTAAGATAGCTACAAAAAGGTCCATTGAACCGTCTATCATTGCCTTTACCTTTTTTTTGACTGTCGGATTGGTGTTATCCGAATCCACACCGAAATTTAAAATAGGGCATCCGCCTTCAATAAAGGGAACCAAAGGATTTTTACGCAGGTCCAGGAACGCAAACAGCTTTTTAACCGCCGTTTTTTCTTTTGAAATAGCGGTGTACGTTCTGGCAGAGACTTTACTGAAAATAAAATCCACACTGGCGATAGAAATCGCCTCTTTGTTTTCAAAATTACCATATATACCTCCTTTGGCCATCTTTGTGGCTGCCAGTATATCATCAATAGTGGTTCCGGCTATTCCTTTCGAATTGAATATTGGCGCCGCCTGTTCAATGATAAACTGTTTGGTTCTTTCCGCTTTTCCTTTTACATTCATAACTAACTATTTAAGACCAAAAAGTCTTTTTTTACTAATGCAAATAAAGACCAAAAAGTCTTAATTAGATACCTGATAATTAAATTTAACAATAGTTTAACAGTTTTAAAGCGATGACCAGGAGGTGTCAGCTAATGAGTTCTAACTAATTCCAGTCGTGCCAGGCAGCTAAATAAACAACAACAGCAATAAAAAACAAAAGCCCTGTATCTGCTACAGATACAGGGCCAGTGTAAGAAGTGGGGGTTAATTAATCTATTTTTTGGATAGTGAAGGAAGATTGGGTCTTGTCTCCTCCCAGAAGCTTGCCTAATTTAGAATTTACAACGTATACATGGCCGTTTGAGGCTAATGCGGCTGTGGTAGGAAACTCGTCTTTCCCTATAGTGGTCTCACTTACTTTAGTGGCGCTTACCCAGCCATTACTACTGGCGAAGGTATGCGACTTCCCAGCACCCAGGCCATTCTCGACAATTACTAATTCATTTTTTGCATTGAATTCTATACCGTCAGGATAATTGAATGCCATACCGGTAACTTCAGTGACAACCTCAGGATTGCTCAGTGACACCTTCAGCAGCTTCGAGGTATCGGTCTTGGCAATTAAAAAGTAGCCATCGGGATGGAAAACAATCCCGTTGAGCCCAAAGCTGCCGGGTGTGGTTGCAAACAGGGGATTGTTGGCAAAGACAGAAGGAGAGTAGCTGCCATCTATTTTATAGATAAGGGGAGAAAAGGAGTCGGTGATGTAGATATTTCCATCGGAATCTAAGGCTACATCGTTAAGGCAGGAGCCTGCATTCGGGGTAAATCCTTTTAGGTCTATTTCCTTTATCAGTACACCTGTGGCCAGGTTAAAAATGCTTACGGTGGCTACAGAACCAGCGCTCCCTTGTGTACTCTTTTGGGAAATCCCAAGATCTGCGTTGGCAACGATCAGCCGGTTCCTGCCCTCATCGGTAAATACTCCTGTAGGCAGCACCATCTTGTCGCTCGTCGCAAATACTTTTGCAACCCCTTTCGAATCCATGGCAAAAACTGCCCCTTTTTGTAATGAGCTTAATAGGAACCTCTGGTTTTTCGAATCGTAATCAATTCCTTCAGGATATAGTCCTGGATCGGTAATGGTGTACGTATCATTTAGTGCTACCGGCGATGCGGCCTGCCCATTATCATTTTTATCACATGCTATTAACAGAGCTGCGAGGGCAGGGATTAAGATGTAATTTTTCATTTTATAAAATTTTGATTAATGTCTTTATTGACGTTGCAAAGTTGGGACAGAATCAGAAGAATAAAAATGAACTGGTATAGGAAAAAAGGTTGAACTGGTTTAACTTTTTCCGGTTTTCCGGTTGCGGATCTTGCTTAAATATTCGGTGCTGAAGCCCAAATAGGAGGCCAAAGCGTATTGTGGGACACGCCTTGCAATTTCAGCATACTTGCCCATGAATTCATCATACCGTTCTTCGGCGGTCTTAATGAAATTGGACAACAATCTTTTTTGCTGGAATGCCAGGGAACGCTGGGTAATGATCCGCTCGAACTTTTCCAGTTTAGGGATTTCCCTCAGGAAGGTCTGCTGGTCTTCATATTCGACCTGGATGAGCACGGAATCTTCCAATGCCTCTACAAACAGCGTTGCAGGCTCCTGATAGATCAGGCTGCTGTAATCAGAGATCCACCAGCCCTCAATTGCAAAGGCCAGAGTATGCTCTTTACCGTCGTTATCTACCAGATAGGCCCTGAACGCGCCCTTAACCACATAGCTCTTATGTTTGCACACGAAGCCCGGCTGTACGATAAATTGCCTTTTCCGTACATTGGTTATCTTTAGGAAGGATTTGAAATGCGCTATTTCCTCGTCAGTCAAATCGACATATCTGGAAATATATTCTATAACAGGAGAAAAGTCATTCATTGCGGATAATTACTTTTTAATGTCTAAATTCCCGGTCTCCGGCATCACCGCCCATTCAGGTGCGGCATGGCCTGCAGCTGGAATACACAGCAAAGGACGGATCCCAAAAATAGTTAAACATAGCCTTTGAGAACCAAAGGTAAAGGTCATCAGACAATTTTCAAATCATTATTGGAAAAATATCGGCACATGTCGTTACAATCCTTTCAACGGCTGTCTCTTTAGTGTTGCAGCTTTTAGTCGTTTCAGCCGGGGACTATATATCGGATCGCCATTCGCATAAGCGACAGCATGCCGTGGCTTATGCGATCGGACAATCAGACAATGCTGAGCTCAGCAGCAATTCAGTGTAGCCAAAACTATAATTTGGCCGGATGGGCGAGTGGCTGCCCTTTGGTAACGATGTAGGTAACGACTACCTTGAACGGCACACTTCCTCCCGGCTTGGCACGATGGACCCTGCCGGCCGGGATTGCAAAGCTGTCACCGGCCCTGATAGTGCGGGAGGGCTGGCCTTCAACCTCGAGCAGGGCCTCGCCCTCCAGAACATAACCGATCTCATTTTCGGTGTGGCTATGCTGCTCGGCAGGCGCACCCGGCTGAAGTACTGCGATGCCGATACTTTCTTCTTTTGATGGATCGGAGTCGAGTGGCAGCTTCTCCAGCTCTTTCCATACTATTCCCTTAATGTCGGTGTTGCCAGGGGCCGAAGCTACTGCAGCTGTCTCCGCTGCACCGGTTGAATCGACTGCAACTGCCGTGCTTTCGGGGTCTGCTGCCGGACGTTCAGAATTGTTTTTGCAGGACTGCATGGCTATAGATGCAGCGATTGCCAATAGATAAATTAATTTTTTCATATGTATGTTGGTTTAATTGTGCAACGATCTTAAAAGCACCTAGATATGTTATAATTTTATCCAGGTATTGCTTCCTATCGCCATGCTTTGCATTTTAAGAATCCCTATTGATCACAAAAAACTGAAATCAATTTACGGGTGAGCTCATGGCTAAACCGAATTATTTAACGACGGTAGCTTCTATCTCTACTTTCAGTGACTCAATGAAGAGCCCTTTAACTTCGAGCATCGTGCTTGTCTGCCGCACCTGGTTCTTAGATGCCCAGGTAGTAAATATCTCCCAGCAGGCAAGTGTTTCCGGAACTGACGTAGTATAAATATTCAGGCGAACAATATCCTGGCAACGATACCCTGACTTAGCAATGACTGTTTCCAGGTTTTCGAGTGACTGCGCCAATTGGCTCGGCATATCGGCCGAACTGGGCTTTCCTTCTGCATCCAATGCAGCCTGCCCTGAACAGTACAGGGTTCCTTGCGGGTTTTTAACTTCAACCGCCTGAACGTAGCCAAAATTGTCCTGGTACTTCCAGGGATTAATAATTCGTTTTTCCATCATTTGTTCCTTTTTGTCATTTACCGCATTTGCAGTGCTTTCAGTATTTCCTTCCGCACTTTCAGCATTGTTACGGCATGATTGCATGGTTATTGATGCAGCGATCGCCCAGAGATACATTAATTTTTTCATATTGTATTGGTTTAAGTGATAGGTTGTTAAACAGGCAGCCCTATGGATTGTTTATCGATGTTCGAGCGGCTGCCAGCGGTTAAATTCTTTTTCTATTTGGCTTTAAGCTGCATTAGTAATCCCAGGGTATTGTACAGGGTGTGTACATGCAGCAGCTTGCCTTCAGGTGAAAAGTAGGCAAACTCGGTAACTTCCAGATGCACCTTCTTTCCGGTTGGCTCTATAACGCCCTCAGGAGTCTGGATAGGGCCAGTATGTGTTCCTTCCATATAGAAACGCACTGCAACCTCACGACCTTGTGTAATCAGCTGGAGATGGGTAAGTTTTCCATCCTTAAACATTCGCTTGTCACGTTTTAAAAATTCAACGAAGGCTTCTTTGCCTTTAAATGTCTCGCCATTGACCTTATTTTGTGCTCCGCCGTTGATCTCAATTATAACATTAGGGTCTACCATATCCCCGTTAGCTTCTACCAGCCCTTTAGAATAGTTGGAATGGAACTGACGGACTATTGCCGCATAATCAGGCGTTTGTTTTGGATTCTCAGTGAAAGCAAATAAGGCTATTACTGAAATTAAAAGGCTCAGAATTGTGATTTTGATTTTCATGATTTTGATTTTTATGAATTAATAATTTTCCTTAGTTGCAGAAATAAAGGGAGCATATGAGCCGGACAATTATTCACGCTTTCACTTCAATTGTCAACCCGCAATCATTTCGTTCATATCACCACTTAGAACTGCTTTGCCTGTCAACCCTATCACTTAAGCAATTGGTTGTAGGTTATAGTATTGCCCGCTTGTATTGCGTTATAAGAAGTCTGCCAAGGGCGGACTGGGAATTTCTGTCTAAATTATTTAACGACGGTAGCTTCTATTTCAACTACCAATGATTCAATGAAGAGCGCTTTAACTTCGAGCATAGTGCTTGACTGGCGTACCTGGTGCTTCGATGCCCAGTTTGTGAAGATTTCCCAGCAGGCGAGTAATTCCGGAACGGATGTCGTATAAAAATTCAGCCGGACAATATCCCCGCAGCGGTACCCTGATTCGGTAATGACCTTTTCCAGATTTTCGAGTGATTGGGCCAGCTGGCTTGGCATGTCGCCCGAACTGGGCTGACCTTCCGCGCTCAGTGCAGCCTGCCCTGAACAATAAAGGGTTCCTTGTTGGTTTTTAATTTCGACTGCCTGAACGTAGCCAAAACTGTCCTGGTAATCCCAGGGATTGATAATTCGTTTTTCCATGTTACTCGTATTAGAAATTGATTATTAAGGTTATACGTTTTATCAGTTAGTCGAAACATTATCTAACTCCTTACAATTATTTTGAGTAACTTATACCTAAAAATCAAAAATCCTCTAATTATAAGTTCCCGGATAGGGCTACTAAATCCACAGGCGCAATGTCGACAGCTACGTGCATGTCATTTTTATCCGTACTGCCAGTGTAAGGCAATCCTGCCGGGGGAAGGGTAAGGACTTTAGTTGCCTGGGCATTGCGGATGATGCCTTTTTCAAAGCCGCCTGGCGTGTACATATTTAGCGCCTTGCAGGGAGCCTGGCTCGTTACCTTAAAATAATGCACTGTCCCTCTTGGTACCATCGCAAAGCTGCCAGCAGTCAATTTCTGGATCTTGCCCTCTACCCAGATTGTCATTTCTCCATCAATGATATAGAACATTTCGTCCATATCCTCGTGTAAGTGTGGTGGTGGCCCGCTATTAAAAGGCATCAGTTGTTCAATAACGCTAAAGTTATTACCGGTTTGGGCTGCTTGGGCCTTAATTACCCACAGGATATCTAACATCCAATAGGCGGCGGAATTTTCATCATTGGCGATGAACGGAAGTTGACGGTCATTCATAATTTATGGTTTTTTATATTGTTGTTCATTAATGTGCATAGCCTGATAGCAGCAGAATTCCGGGGAAAAACTACGCAGCCTCTGATCAGGGTATAGCGGCCGGATCCAGGTTGTTAGCCAAAGGTAAATTACTGCCTTCTACTTTGATTGTACGTAAACGAATTAGCCATCGCGTTTTATCTTTACGGATGTACGATAAAACATAGAATGCTAACCCAAGAAATGAATTGCTTCGCACCGTCCGGGTTTCCGTAACCTATTTCAGGCCTCCACAAGCTTCATTTCTTCAATCTGGCACCGCACTTTATAGTGACCGGTGCACAGAAAGCCATGCGTAAACCAGGGATTTCGGATATGGCTACAACATTACCATTTTAGGCTACATTCCCCAGTGTAGACCGGTGGATCTTTACACTATCAAAAAATAACATAACATGAAAAATATTTTAGTCATTGGCGCTTCGGGATTTGTTGGCGGTTATTTAACCAGGCAATTATTGGCAGAGGGTTTCCGCGTCCGCTGTTTGGCACGTACTCCTGAGAAAGTGCAGCATTTCGCTGATGAAGGCTGCGAGATCGTTAAGGGTGATATTTCTGAGCTCCCGACATTATTGGACGCCTTTAAAGGCATCGACGCCGTATATATCTGTATCCACACCCTTGCACCCCAGCATAGTGATACAGCTAATCTGGAATTCATGGATATAGAATTAAACGGATTGCGAAATATTGTCAGCGCCTGTAAGTCTGTCGGAGTACAACGCCTGATCTATCTTACTTCATTGGGAATTGCGGCAACCAATAAAGATGCGTGGACCTCAGGCCGATGGAGAACCCAGCAGTATGTATTGAACAGCGGCCTTGATGCAACCGTCATCCAACCGGGCATGATCGTCGGGATAGGAGGGCAGGGGTTTAATATGGTACTGGCCAATGCCAAAAAAGGAGTATCTTTCGTGCTGGGAAACGGCCGGAATAAGTTTCGCTGTATCGCTATAGATGACCTTACCTACAATCTCATTGGGGTCATGAATGAGCCGAGGGCCTATGGGCAATGTTATGAGGTAGGCAGTGACGATGTCCTGAGTGCCGACGGGCTGATTGACGAAGCGGCAGATGTAATGGGCCGCAGGCATCCTTCAAAAATCCACATACCTTTTGGGCTTTTGCGTTTTGCCGCACCGTTGATACAGGCAATAGCCAAGGCACCGCGCGGTGCCATAAAGGGAGTGCTTGACGGCCTGGGAGCTGATATGATTGGTAACCCCTCCGCCATTCGTGAGCTATTGAATCGCCCGCCACTGTCGTATAAACAGGCTGTTGAACGCGCTCTCAAAGTTATACAGTAAAAGATAATTAAAAGTACCATGGAAAAGAAACCTCCCTATCCTATCAATACGATCAGCGCGTTCCACCAGTTGCTGAAGCTTCACAAGCCTCAGCACCCGCTGATCAGCGTAATTGAAATTAAGCCTTTTAAGGAAATTCCGGTAAGCAATCCTGAAACAATGGTTTATGGGTTCTACAGCATCGCGCTGAAAAAAAATTTCCGGACACCTGTAAAGATAAAATACGGACAGCAGTCCTATGATTTTGACGAAGGAGTCCTGAGCTTCATGGCGCCGGGGCAGGTATCGGTCTTTGACCCTGAAAAATACAGCAGCCCCGAACAATCCGGCTGGATGCTGCTTATCCATCCCGACTTTCTCTGGAATACCTCACTGACCCAAAAGATCAGGCAATTTGATTTTTTTGGCTATTCCGTCAATGAGGCATTGTTCCTGTCGGATAACGAAGAATCTATACTGGCCCAAATTGTACAAAATATTGAGCGGGAGTATAACAATAACATGGACAGGCACAGCCATGATATCATCATAACGCAGCTTGAATCCCTGCTCAGTTATTCTGAGAGGTTTTACCAGCGCCAGTTTTTAACCCGCAGGGTAACCAGCCATCAAATCTTGGGACGCCTCGAGAGCCTGCTCACAGACTACTTTGAAAGGTCCGAAGGCCTGCCGTCTGTCAGCTACCTGGCACAGCAACTCCAGGTATCACCCGACTATCTGAGCAGCCTGCTAAAATCTTTGACCGGGCTGACTGCACAACAGCACATTCATGAAAAACTTATTGAAAAGGCTAAGGAAATGCTGTCCGTCACTGATTTATCGGTAGGCGAAATTGCCTTTAAACTGGGTTTTGAACACTCCCAATCCTTCAGTAAGTTATTTAAGACCAAGACGAGCCAGTCGCCCCTGGCATTCCGTCAGTCATTTAACTGATCGCTATTTCCAATGTACCCCGGTACAATTAAGCCTTTTGCCCTGCTATGGATGGTCAGGGTACACCGGGGATTTGGGCAGGGTCTGAGGATTATCGCTTGGCGACACCATTACCTTCCTGCAAAATTTGTGTAATGCTTAGAGTTACCTTCAACAGCCATTGGTTATGCGCAGGTAAATCCCTCTGTTTACCGTACATTTCCTAACGATGCCTGCATTGGGGCACTTGCAGGTATGCCAGTATTAACCTTTCATGGTGTCGGGTAGGATTATTTTCCGGGCCTTGAGGAAATCTTTTGTAAGGTTCTACGGTTTTCCCGACCAATACGTAAGCAAAAGAGATAGCGGGCTACAACAGGCTAGCACTGCAACGAAGTAGCGGTGCTAATTAAAAAGCAGTACCTACAGTTTAAAAAGCAGTACCTACAGTCGCTGGTTTGTTGAGTTTAGGCTCTTTATGTTTGGACAGGTGATAACGTAGTACTAATCAACAGGTATCATAACAGATACTGGTCTGACATTAATTTTATGGAACGTGATAGAAATGGAATGCTTTACCAGGTGGCAGGAAGCTTAAGCGAGGTTATCAGCCATTATTACCATATATTTCACCTGGGGGGCAAGGCGGTAACCAAGCATTTGTCACCCAGCCTCGAAATGTTGCTGGTCTTTAATTTTGGCACCGCCATTCCGATTTCCTTCCACAATTCCGCGCCCGCCTACGAGCTTCAGAAAGGCTGCTCCGTATTTGGGCCATTACGGCAAATGCTCAATTATGAGCTGAGGGAGGGGGCGGATGTTATCGTTGTCAACTTTAGGTTTAACGGCTTCTACAGGCTATTTCAGATACCGCTAAACGGTTTTGACGGACAGACAGCCTACGACCCGGACGAGCTGACAGATAGATTTTGCTGGCAGGAACTTTGGACAGTGCTTTCAATGATTCCCGGGATAAGGGCAAGGTTAAGCGTACTGAACGATTACCTGTCACACTACATCAATGAAGGCGATGCTGCTGCCCAATCCCTGGTTGATTATGAACATTTCTTCAACAATAGCGGGGCCCATCCGGTAAAAGCGATCGCTTCAGCTGCACAGGTAACCGAGCGCACTATACAGATCCGTTTCCAGAAATATGCCGGGTATTCCCCAAAGGAATTATTGCGTTTTTTACGATTCAGGATGGTAGTGAGCAAGCTTCTTAGCAGTCCGGAAGCGTCATTTGATATGATCGAGATCGTAACGGCGTTCAATTTTTATGACCAGAGCCATCTTATCAAAGATTTCCAGTATTTCCTTGGCATGACACCACAGCAATTCCTTAAAGATCTAAAGGGTAAAGAGTTTTTTTTGATAGGTTCGGGGCCCAAAGACCCATATGCTGTTGGAGACTAACCAGATTAAAGTTATTGCGCCGACAGGTCCCTCAAGCCGATATCAGTAAATAAAAGGGTGCTTGGTGTCTTCATACGCGGTTATCTATTTCAACAGGAGTACTAATTTATTGTTTTAGTGAAAGCTTAAGGTGTAGCATAATTGATTACGGTGTTCTATTCTACTGTATTTTAGGGTTCACTATGAAATAATTAAAAAAATGTTCAAAAATATTTGTTTAAATGAAACTTTATTAGTTACATTTGTAAAAAGATTTACGAACAATGAAAGCTGACGCAAAATATACCACCGCAATCCATATCTGCCTATACCTTCATTTCAGGGGAGAGGCACTTCTGTCATCCAAGGAGATAGGGGAGAGTGTCGCTACCAATCCGGTTGTTATACGACGCATCACCACGGCATTGCGGGCTGCCGGAATACTGGAGAGCGTTGCAGGGAAACAGGGTGGCTTTTACCTGACCAAAAAGGTAGAACAGATCTCACTGTGGGACATTTACCTTGCTGTCAGCGACCGTGAACTTTTCAACAAACCCAAAGTAAACCCAGTATGCCCGGTAAGCAGGAACCTGTCACAATTGGTGGATACGCCTTTCAGCACTGCCGAGCTTGCCATGCGCCCGGTTCTTGAGAAACAAACCATAGGGGATCTTTATGGTAAACTCCAGAATGTCCTTGCATCAGAAAATAAATTGCCCGGTATAACATGTAAATAAAACAGGGTAGAGGAGTAGAATATTCCAGATACATAAATGTAACTTTAAAAGTTTTATATAAATCACCTGAGTAGCGTCTCAAAATAAACGCACATTTTTAAATGTAACAAATAAAGTTTTATTAATTTAATTTTTAGTATTATGAACAATTCATCATCCGCTTACCAAAAGACATCTTTTCAAGATGTGAGTACCTCCAAAATCCTCTTTTCAGTGATTAGTACCGACCAGATTACAAAGATTGGGGCAGGTGCAACCCGCTACTCGCTGGCCGTACTGCTATTTATCTTTGGAATCTTTAAGTTTTACGCCTTTGAGGCCGAGGCAATACAGCCCCTTGTAGCCAACAGCCCGTTTATGTCGTGGATGTACAGCGTACTGAGCCTGGGGCAGGTGTCTGCACTGATCGGCGCTGTCGAGATAATCATTGCCGTGCTGATAGCCATAAAGCCATGGCAGCCAAAACTCGCTGCATATGGTAGCCTTGGAGCCGTACTTATGTTCATCACCAGCCTTTCGTTCATGATTACCACACCGGGAATGTGGGTTACCGAACAGGGCCTGCCGGTACCGAGTGACGGAGGGTTCATCTTCAAGGATATTGTGCTCCTTGGCAGTGCAATCTGGACCGCAGCTGATGCGCTTGTTGCCTACAAAAGGCAAAGATCGCAACGCTAAAAATCCCTTTCCATAAGCTGTAGGCTGTACAGCAATCCATTCTATTCAGGCACTTGCACGCATTTGGGTTATATAACTGCCCCTTCGGATAATTTTCCGCACGGGGGCAGATTCTTACACCGGCTAAATTTTTTGTAAGGTTCTCAGGTCTTCTCCGACTAAGCGGTAAAAGATCAAAGAATTACGGTTGAACCACACCTAACCATAACAAAATAGTGCCATGCATGGGAGCGAAAGAATAGATGACATACAGGAAAAGAGAAAATTGGAACCCAATCATTGGGTAGAAAATTACGCCGATTATCTCTACAGCTATGCAGCGGTCAGGCTGTATGATGACGAACTGGCAAGAGACCTGGTCCAGGAAACTTTCCTGGCGGCCCTGGAGGCTAAAAAGGGTTTTAACGGGCTAAGCTCTGAGAAGACCTGGCTTACCGCGATACTCAAGCACAAAATTGCGGATATCTACCGAAGCCGGTCTTCGGGATTGCGTAACACTGCGCAGCGATTTGTACATGGGCAGGAAGGGGAATTCTTTGACATGGATAACGGGCACTGGAATAGTGGGCATGACCCTGCTGAATTCTTCTGCGAGCAGCCGGATACCATTCATGACAAAGAATTCCAGGCGATCCTGCAGGCATGCATGAAGAAGCTGCCATCACTCTGGCTATCAGTATTTACGATGAAACACGTCGATGAGGAGCCCAGCGAGTCGATCTGTAAAGCCATGGGGCTGTCTTCATCCAATTTCTGGGTTATTATTCACAGGGCGAAGGTTAACCTGAGGTCGTGCCTTCAAAAAAATTGGATATAATTACGTGGAGATGGAAATATTAAATGAGAAGGAGTTAGAGAAAATAGCCTATAACTGCAAAAAAGCGACAATGCTTATCGAGAAGCAGCAAATAGCACCCATTTCGGCTATGGAGCAGTTTGAGCTTGAGCTGCATCTGCAGGGTTGCATTGCTTGTATCACCTATATGAAACAGAGCCTGCTGATCAATGAAATGGTGCGGGACTTTTTCAGGAAGCACCACCCTGAAATAAGGCTGGACGAGGGCTTTAAGAACCTGCTCAAGCTCCGCATCGAGCAGCACCTCAGGCAAAGCTGAAAACAGCACTCTACATAAACAAGGTAGTGCCAATCACGATTACCATTATTAATTCAAAATAGAGACTTATGAAAACCAATCCGAACCAATCCCTAGTGCTGTTGTTAATCAGCATACTAACATTGACATTTTATTCCTGCCAGGACACGAAAAGCAAAGGCAAGGAAAGTACTGAAGATACAACTGAGATCGTTTACGCCCAATTTGATGCCGACAACAACCTTATCCGGCCCTTAAACTACAGGACATGGGTTTTTGCAGGAACAGCCACGACCCCAAAATCACACGACCCCAAAGCGATATTTCCCGACTTCCAGAATGTTTACATCGATCCCGTTGGCTATGCCTACTGGAAAAAACACGGAACCTGGAAAGAAGGCACTATTCTGGTAAAAGAACTCTTGCGTGCCGGTGATACAACCTCATCTGTAGGAAATGGTTTTTTCCAGGGCGCGCATTTTGAAGTAGCGGCTACCGTAAAAGACAGCAAACGCTTTCCTGACATGCACGGGGGATGGAACTATTTTGGCTATGCGGATTTCAAGAAAAATAAGCTGAATGAAAAGTCTCCCCCATTGGGCAACCAGTGCGCGGCGTGCCATATGCAGAATGCCATAGACGGCGACGTATTCTACCAATATTACCCGGTCATCCTTGCCGCAAAAGGCTATGGTGACGGGAATCCTGAAAATGAGAATATGCGTGAGGGACTGGTACCCGATTACAGGTACCAAAGCCCGGTGCAAAGCCCAAAACCGGTCAGAAAATAATTTTTTCCGGCTTTTTAGTACGCTGCAGGGATGCTATACCGCCTACCGCGGTCATCAACTGCTGACCTGTGCTACCGTGCGCATGGCAATGATCCCCATGGCTGTCATTTAATTACGGCAGCTTAAAGCCAGAACATGCAAAGGCGGAGCACTGCTACCATTTCCAAAAAAATATACTAATTTTACTATGACAGTCTACGACTCACTCTATCTGGATATTTTGAAAATTGGCAGGGCCAGTGTTGTGAGTGGCCTGTCTTTTGTTAGGCTTCGGGAGCTACTGGAACAAAAAGGCTATGATCTTGACAACTATTATATTGAGGTAGCCGTAAAGACCTGGTTCTATGATACGTTCCATCATGCCCTGAGCGATCATGGCCCTATAACGTATCTTGAGCTTGATAACCATCTGGAATGCAATTTCGTAATGAAGGGCGACGCCTGCCTGAAACTGGTCTCTTATAACAATACATTACGGAATAACAAACTGACGCTATATTCCGATATACTGGCCGGGATAGCGCTGATAGCCTCAATAATTGCCATTATCGTAAGCTTGTATTACTACTAGCTGAGCCCTGTGGCTGTACGGCATAAAAATAATTCGATGGAAAACATAAGTAAACTGGGTTTTGGGGGCGGCTGCCACTGGTGCACCGAAGCTGTTTTCCAAGCGCTTCACGGCGTGGTCAGGGTGGAGCAGGGATGGCTTGCCTCAGTGCCTCCGTACCATGATTTTTCGGAGGGTGTCATCGTCCATTTCGACAACAGTATTATTCCCTATGAAGTACTCGTTGAGGTACACCTGCTCACCCATAGCAGCAGCAGTGAGCATAGCATGCGGGACAAATACCGCTCAGCCCTGTATTATTTCAACGAAAAAGACAGCGCAGGCCTCCATGATGCATTGGACCGCCTCTCCGATGAAAACAATATCCGCTACATCACTAAGATCCTGCCTTTTCAGAAATTCAGGCGAAACGATGAGCTTCAGCTGAATTATTACAATAAACATAAAGACGGCCCCTTTTGCCAGCTTTACATCAGCCCAAAACTGGCGGTGCTCCGTAGCAGGTTTGCACTCCGGGTCCGGGACGATTTTTAATCCGCTGGCAGAAGGATTAACAGTAATAACAAATTAAAGACAAAACAATGAAAAATATAGAATCTACTGATGAATTTGACCAGCTACTGGAGCAGGAATTGCTTGTCATAGCTGATTTTTACGCTGACTGGTGCCCCTCATGTATGGCTTTAATGCCGACAATGGAAGCCCTGGAATCCAGGTACAGTGACAGGATACAGTTTGTTAAGGTCAATGTGGATAACGGCAAAGACCTTGCCCAGCGCTACGGGATCCGTTCCATACCCGCGCTTTTCTTTATCCGCAACCAGGAAATTTCAGATCAGCTCACCGGTATGCAAACGATGGCGCAACTCGAGGAGCGAATAAGTAAATTAATGTATCATGCAGGATAGCAGGGTAGATGCCTCGACCTATGCTTCTGAGCCCGGGCGCTATGTCCTGGTTGACGGGCACAGTGCAGGGGCCCCAAGCTGTCCCTTCGGGAATATACAGGACCTGGTGGGATATGATACCAAGGATAAGGTATATGTAAGATTTACCAAATCAGTGTACAAAAGGCTCAGGGAGCTCTTGCCGGTTGCGACTGATGTAACTGCAGATGGTACAATTCAAAATAACATTTAAATAAATAGTATATGCTGGACTGGAATGATGTTATCAGGTTTGCTTCTGGCGAGAATCCGAAGCCGCCCAGAAGGGTAGAGAAGACCGATCAGGAGTGGAAGGAATTACTGACCCCTGATTCTTATTTTGTAACCAGGCAGAAAGGGACCGAGCGGGCCCACAGCTCTGAGATGTGCAGCCTTTTTGAGCCCGGGAAGTACAAGTGCATCTGCTGCGGCACGCCTTTATTTGACGCTTCGGGGAAATTTGTAAGCAAGTCGGGATGGCCGTCCTTTACCCAGCCCATAGCCGTAGATCATATTACCCACCACAGGGACAGGAGCTATGGGATGGACAGGATAGAGGTGCTGTGCAATGTATGTGACGCACATCTTGGACATGTCTTTCCTGACGGGCCGGCGCCGAGTGGCCTGCGGTACTGCATTAATGCCGTTGCCCTGGATAAGATTGACGAATAATCTAATATCTTTAAACAACTCTAAATTTATTATCATGGAAAATATACAGAAAGCGTATCTCGCCGGCGGCTGTTTCTGGGGAATGGAAGACCTTTTCAGGGTACGCCCGGGAGTCAGGGACACGGAAGTCGGTTATCTTGGGGGAGAAAATGACCATCCCACCTATAAGAACCATCCCGGCCATGCCGAAGGCATTGCGATCACCTATGATGCGGATATCACTTCCTATAAGGAACTGCTGGATTATTTTTTCACGCTGCATGACCCTACCACGGTAGACAGGCAGGGCAATGACAGGGGATCGAGTTACCGCTCGGCTCTGTTTATACAGAACGAGCAGGAGAAGGAAATTGCCCAGGAGGTTATCGGTATTGTCAATGATTCGGGGCGCTGGCCTTCCGCGGTCGTCACTACCCTTGAGCCATTTACCAAGTTCTGGCCTGCGGAAGACTACCACCAGGATTACCTGATCAAAAATCCCGGCGGGTACACCTGCCATTTTGAGCGCTTCGGCACCTATCTGTAAAACTTTCTTCTTTTGTAAACAACTAAAATTAAAATGATGGACAATCAAAAAAAACCGGAGTATCAGGACATGATTAAAACTGCCTATGCCGCATTCAATGCCCGCGATATTGACGGGGTGCTGCAGGTAATGCATCCGACTGTCAAATGGGCAAGAGCCTGGGAAGGCGATTATGCTGTTGGCCATGAAGATGTCCGCTCGTACTGGGAAAGGCAATGGCAGGAGATCAACCCTACAGTAACGCCTGTCGGTTTTACCCAAAGAGCGGATGGCCGGCTTGAAGTCCAGGTCGATCAGCTCGTGAAAGACAATGAAGGGACGGTTATTTTTAGCGGTATAGTGAAACATGTTTACCTTATCAATGACGGATTGTTCCAACAGATGGACGTTGAGGCCAAATGATTTAGCACATTGCCGGCCCTGAGCAGTAGCCATCAAAATTATCCACGGCGCCATTGAACCGATGGCGCTTTGCTTTGACGGTACGCTGTTATGAGGAAAGTCTTTCTGTCTCCAACTGAAAAAATTATGTATTGTACGCATACGGGGTAGGTTCCCACTAGTGGTATATACCCCTGTTTGTATATAAAAAAATGGCAAACCAGTAAATAATATAGGACATGATTGCAATGGCATTTTCCCTTTTCGCCAGCCTGAGTTACGGCAGCGGCGACTTTATGGCGGGACGTGTAGCGCACAAGCTGCCGTCGGCCCTGATCGTCCTTGTCACCCAGGGCATGCAGGCGATCCTTGTATTGGGATTCGCACTTATGAGCGGTCAGCCGTTCCTGGCTTCTGCCCTTATCTGGGGGGTAGCCGGCGGCCTTGCAAACGGTACTGCCTATATGCTGTATTACAGGGCCCTTACCATGGGCCATGCCGGGGTGGTGGCCCCTCTGGTAGCCTCCAGCTCAACGATACCCGTTATCATATCACTGCTTTCAGGGGCCATACCCAACGCTTATGTGTTTGGCGGCCTTACGGTAGTGCTGCTCGGAATTATCGGTATAACCTACGCGGGGAAGGGGCAATCGGACGATTCTATTCCGATGTGCCGCGGTGTGGTCATGTTAATTTTGTGGAAGTACCCCAGGATCGTCATACGCCCTGCCCAGTGCATGATGCTTGCCCTGGGTTCCGCCATTGCCTTCGGACTGGCCTTTACCATTGCCAACTATGGCGTGAAGGTGTCCGGGCCAAGTGTGAACTGGATGGTCTGGGGTTTCCAGCTCGGTACCCTGCCCATAACTATTGTATCGCTACAGGCGGGTAAGTTCCCGTGGAAAGAACCCCTGGGCAGCGGCGCGATGTTAAAAACATTGTTCTTTATCATGCTGCTCAATATGGCCGGTGACTTCCTTGTAGCCTACGCATTCCGGAGCGGGGTGCTGGGGGTGGTAAGCGTCCTGGCTTCCCTGGGACCGGTAGTTACGATACTTCTTTCTACGATGCTGCTCAGGGAACGCCTTTCATTGCGGCAAAAGATCAGCGCGGCGGTCATTCTGGCGGGAACACTGATGATCGCTTATTTCAGGCAATAACTACAAATCAACCCGATACGCATGTCAAAATCCAAAGCCTCCCTGCTCTTAATCGCTGATATCAGCGGATTTACCCGCTTTGTCAACGAGACGGAGATCAGCCATAGCCGCCATATCGTTGCAGAATTGCTGGAGGCTATGATTGCTGCGGATCCGCTGCGCCTGACCGTAGCGGAGATAGAAGGGGATGCAGTGCTGTTCTACCGCTACCGCCGCATGGCCTCCCGTGCGGAGGTGCTGCGCCTTGCCGAAAGCTTTTTTCTTGCCTTTCATAACCACCTTGCGCGTTATCGGCAATCAAGGGTATGCCGCTGCGGGGCATGTTCCACCGCTGAGACACTTACCCTTAAGGTCATTGCCCATGCCGGAACTGTTGAACTGCTCAGAGTGCGCAGGTTCCGAAAGCCCTTCGGTATTGAGCTCATCCGCCTGCACATGCTGCTGAAAAATTCCGTCCCGCACCAGGAGTATCTGTTGCTGACCGCGGAGTTCAATGCCTGCACGCAGCCCAAAGTGCCTTCCGACCCGGACTGGCTGACAACCTTCCACGACCGGTCGTACTATGATGTTCTGGGCGACCTTTCCTATACCTACCATCCGTTGTCGCCGCTGCGCTCGAAAATAAGCTCGCCGGGGCACCCGGATAAACCGCTGGTCATACCTGACCCTGTAGTGCGTGACCTGGTGTTGAAACATCCGGCGGAAAAGCTCCACGCGCTACTTATTGATATCTCCCTGGTTCCCGATTGGGATGCAGAAGTAAAGGAGGTTTTTTTCATAACACGCCAACCCAACCGCGTGGGCACAAGGCATATCTGCGCTCTTGATTCCCACGACGTAAGGATCGAGACCGCACCGAACCCCTGGCCGGATAAGATGGTCTACGCCCAGCGTATACGTAACGCGAGGGTCGTCTTGAAAATGTTCTATTACATCATTCTCGAACCCAAAGGCGACGCAACCCATACCCGCGTGGAAGTTCACTATATGCCCATTCCGCTTATCGGCAGGTGGATCGATAAATGGGTACGTAAAAAAGCGGCCGCGCACGCTGAAAACATGCTCCGGTCGCTTAAGGCCTATACCTCATGAACGCCGTAATCAATCCTTGAAAAAGGAATTTATGGATAAAGCATCAACAACTATTTAGTATATAAAATTTTAAAAACAACTAATCATGAAATCTATCCTACATCATGTGCATAAAGGCTTTTCCCTTTTGGCACTCCTGCTCTTCAGTGCATTCGCCTTTGGACAGGCCCGGGCACCGCATCCAAAATTTCAGTCCGTTACCCTTGGTGATATTGAAGTTATCGCCCTCTCTGACGGGACAGCGGAGATCAGTGCGCACGAACTGCTAACCGAAAAGAAAAAGGGAAGCATCAGCCTTCTGCTTGACCAGGCTTTTCTGAAAGATCCTGTCGAGATCTCCATTAATGCCTATCTGATCAAATTGTCCGGTAAGCTCGTACTGGTTGACACCGGATCGGGCGAACTTTTTGGCGCCTCCGGCGGGCAGCTCATCGCCTCGATCAAACAGGCAGGCTTCAGCCCCGATTCAGTGACCGATATACTGATCACACACATCCACCTGGACCATTCCGGGGGACTGGTGGCTAAAGGCATGATGAATTTCCCTAACGCAACGGTCCACGTGAACCAGAAAGAGATTGATTTCTGGTCTGCCCACGAGCTTCCGGCAAAAGGGGAGGTGGCAGGCATAAGTGCCAACAGGGGCGCCTACCTGGCAATGCAGCCCTACCTTAAGGCCGGCAAGGTGAAGACATTCAAGGATGGCGCCTCGATATTCCCGGAAATTAATGCCGTCGAATTTGCGGGGCATACCCCGGGACATACCGTATTTGTGCTGCAAAGCAAAGGGGAGAAGCTCGTGTTCTGGGGGGACCTTATCCATGTAGCCACGGTACAGCTGCACCATCCCGACCTTTTGAACGGCTATGATTCCGATCAGCAACAAGCCATCCTGCAACGTGAAAAAGCCTATAAGATGGCAGCTACCGAAGGCTATCTCATCGCTGCCGACCATATTTCATTTCCCGGGATAGGAAGGCTGGGCCGAGGGCGACCACTACTTATGGGTACCGGTACCCTATACGGCCCTGGGCAGGAATCGCTAAGCGCTGCACAGCATAGTCTGTGCGTTACCTGTCCGGCTTCCTTGGGCATACAGGCAGATACCCTAAAATACTACAACGCTAAAAATTGCTGAATTACTTATGGATATACATGAAATCTTGAATTGGAGGTACGCTGTCAAGAAATACAGCAACAGGAAAGTATCGGATGCCGATATTGAAAATATAGTCGCGGCGATCAACCTTAGCGCCTCATCTGCGGCTATACAGCCCTACCGCCTCATCCTTGTCAAAGATGACCGGCTGCGTAGCAAACTGCGCGAGGGCTCCTTCAATCCGCAGATCGAAGAAGCATCGCATCTACTGGTTTTTGCAGCCTTCGAGAATATCACTGCGGAGATCATCGCCGATTACATGGCCCATATTGCACGGGTCAGGGGGCTGCCGGTCAACGCAATGGAAGAGTTCGGGAAATCCCTGGAATCCTATCTGCTGGGCCGCACTGCCGATGAGAATTTTAAGTGGGCTGCAAGGCAGGCTTATATAGGGCTGGGAACGGGCCTGGTTGCCGCTGCGGCGCTGAAGCTGGACACCACACCCATGGAAGGCTTTGACAATGAAAAGTTCGATGCCCTGCTGGGACTAACTAAAATGAAGCTTAAAAGCGTAGTGCTGCTGGCCCTGGGCTACCGCGATGCGGTAAATGACAGCCTTGCCACACTGAAGAAGGTACGCCTGCCCTTAGAGGAATTTGTCATCACTGTTGATCAGTAGCAATATATAAAAGCTGTGCAATGGCCAGGCAGCACCTGGCAGCAAGAAAATGTGATGACCTGTTTTGTTGGGAGACTTTGCAGGAAATCCGGGCAGGCGGCATCTTACCGCCTGCTTTTTTATAGGGTAGGGTTGCCATTAGCTATCAAGTAAATCGTCTGTGGTTTCACAAAGCGGATCATACCAGTCCGCTTTTTTTGTTGCCCATAGTATCCATTCCTGTCTTTTCTCAGTAATACCACCCTCTGCCATGGCCTTTTCACGTGCAGCCATAATGGGAACATTGTATTTCTTGCACATCTTGCGCAGCCCATTATCGGAAATTGCATACTTCTTTGACAGCCTGCTGAGGGGCTCACTCCAGATGAGGTCGTAGAAGCCTTTACGGGTAAGGGTTATTTTTTCCATAAGCTTCCAGTGAAATTAACGAAAATTGAAAGTGGATTTAATTATCCGTAAAAGTAAACATTTAAGGAAGGTTAACATCCAGAATCACTTTCTACATGCTACAGGCCATATATCCCAAGAACGAAAAAACATCAAAAATACCTATTAATAGGTATTTTTATTTTAACAAGAAATTTGTAAGTTTACGCTATAAGTAAATATATAATGACTTGTAAGCCAGTGTTTTATTTTATGTTCGAAACAAGGCTGAGTTAACGGATTTTTCGACTGGGGCTGGAAGGCTCTGACTGCGTTTGTTAATTATTTACAGAATTGCTGGAAGCATATTTCTAATTTCTAAACCTGAATATATGAGATACTACGGACTTAAAAAAGACTTCGACCCTGCGAAAAGGGAAACAGTCGTCAGACATTTAATTGATTTAAAGAAGGACATTTGCGGTCAGGTACCCGAAAAAAAAACCAATGGCAATCTCCTGATCGCAACATGGAATATCCGTGACTTTAATTCCAATAAGTTTGGGCACGGCTATCGCCTTAAAGAATCATTTTATTATATAGCTGAAATTGTCTCTGCATTTGACCTTATCGCGGTCCAGGAAGTCAATAAGGACATGTCAGGGCTAAGTAAGCTTATGTATATCCTGGGTCAGGACTGGGATTATATCTGTACTGATGTTACAGAAGGATCCGGCGGAAATATGGAGCGTATGGCCTTCATCTATGATGTAAGGCGTGTTACCTTTAAAAAAGTTGCGGGTGAAATTGTACTGCCGAAAAATGACCCAACACTACAGGGAATGCAGTTTGCACGGACACCCTTTATGGTATCGTTCCAATCAGGCTGGTCAAAATTTAGCCTGTGTACCGCACATATTTACTTTGGTAGTGATAACGGCGAGCAAATGCAGCGCCGCATTGACGAAATCGGCAGCTTATCTGCCTTCCTGAAAAAGCGTGCGGAAAATGACCTTGAAAATGTTATTGTATTAGGCGACTTTAATATTATATCCAGAAACCATCCCACCATGCAAGCCTTGGAAAATAATGGATTCGTGGTCCCACCCGGTATAGCCAATATGGATCTGGGATCGAATATGTTCCGAAATAAGTTTTATGACCAGATTGCAGTGTATTCCAAGTTTAGCCAGCATTTTAAGCTTGGTGATCAAGCAAACAGTGCCGGCTGTTATAATTATTATGACAAGGTTTTTCGCGAGGCAGATTTTGATTACTTCAAGCCCTATATAATGGGAATACTGGAGGGCCAAAAGGAAGATACAGGAATTGATCTTGATAAGGAGCGGGCAAAAGCAGTTCCCAAGCAGGAGGTTATCGACAGCCTTGAAAATTTGCTTAGGCGCATTGAGCATAAGCTCATAGATAATGAGGCACTAAAGGAATATTATCTTGACGAATGGAAAACCTTCCAGATGTCTGATCATCTTCCCTTATGGGCTGAGCTTGTGACCGATCACAGTGAAGCATATTTACTAAGCATTATAAACTACACCACTACAGATTCTTAATACTATTATTATGGAAAATAACCGAAGGGATATTTTAGCGCTTGTCCTGATCGCTTTTTCCTTTGCAGCAATCATCACAATCTCTATTGTGTATATGAACTTCTCAAAGGATACTGAGAGCGGGGAAAAGCTTTTTAACGCGCTATTGCCACTTTTTAGTACTTGGGTCGGGACAGTGCTCGTATTTTATTTTGGCAAGGAAAGTTTTGAATCCGCCTCAAAAAAGTATGAGCAAATAATAAACAAGCTGTCTCCTGAACTATTGGCTGATGTGCCTGCCCGTCAGGTAATGATTGACAAGCTCACCATGGTTAGCCTCCCCATAACCGATACACGGATTGCCAATGCTGAAATCCGGAACCTGCTAACGTTTCTGGATTCGATTGGAAAAAGCAGGCTGCCGGTTATGCAGGGCAATAAAATAAAATACATTATTCACCGTAGCATTTTTACAGAGGAACTTGCCAAAGGCACAAACGCTCCGCTTGCCACTATAGCCGCACTGGCGACAGACTATCCTGTTATCGCACAATTCGGAACTATTAAGGAAGGCGACACCGTCAACGCTGCAAGAAAGCTTATGCAGGCCAATGGGTACAAGGATGTTTTCGTTGTTGATGGAAACGAAAACCTGGTTGGTTGGCTGACAGATACTCAGGTTTTGCGATATATGGATGTCAGGAATTAAAAAGTACGCCAACTTCTTCAATCGTCAAGCAATATTAACGCCGTAATACTACTTAAATATGAAAAAAAGCAATTTGAATTTTGATCCGTCAGCGACCAGGAATAAAAATATTGAACGGGATATGTTTCTGGTGCTTTACAAGGCGGCGAAGCCAATACCGTTGCCAGAGCTGAAAGAGAAATTTAAGGGCAGGGCTAGTCTCGAGACTACAACTAAGATCATCAATGCATCACAGCGGATGGACATTAGAGACAACAGTGCCGTCGTTATGGGACACATATCCGCGCATGTCAGTTATACCGTCACAGGTGGTGATGTAAAGAAAATCTTGATTGACGGCAAGAAAGGAAAAGTTCCAACCGGCACCGTTAGTTCTGTAACATTATATGGGGATTCCTACGCATTCGGCCTGGAAATCGAAAGCGAAGGACTTGCAGCCTTTTCTTTTGATACCACTACAATAGCGGTGTCTGATGGAACACGCAGAAGGTTGCCAGCCCCTATTGTCAGCAATAAAATACCCTTTGTAGATACAGTTGATACCGTTCCAAATTAAACAAAATATGAAAATAATTACTTCATTGTTCATACTGCTCACGCTCTTATTATCGGGTAGGTGTATTTCGCAAACCCTCGGCCAGGATTCCGAAGGAAATAGTACTATTGTTGCCCCGTCGGTTAGTTTTACACTGGATCCCGGGGAGAACTTAGCAACATTTCATTTTTTCAGGGATTTGATAAGTAAGAAAAAAAGGGAGTTAGAAGATGATAGTCCTGCTGTTTTTGCAAAATGCAAAGAACAGGACACAAAAATGAACATTAAGGCATGTATTGATTCCGAATTAAAAGCATATAATGAAAATTACAAAAAAACAAGGTTTAACTATTTGTCCGTAGGGGCTGACCTAAAAGGAAGTACCAAGAATGGAATAGGCACATTTTTTACTGACGAGAAAGTAACAACTTCCACATCGCTGGGGGTCATAATAGGTTACAATATCCCCAGCCGCGTGATTTCAAAGCCTGCCGCTGATAGATTATCGAAATATATTGATGGCATAAATAATCTTGAAAAGCAATTATCTGCGGAAAAACAAAAGGTGACTCCTGCATTAATTGCAGGTGCTGCCACAGCAAGCGGTTATAGTGCGTCCTACATAGGCACCGTTCAAGCGAAAGCCGATGAAATCCAGTTCTATGAGGGAATTGTAAAAGACCTCGGCGATAAGACTCAAATTTCCGGAATTTTGGCCAATAAGCAAAAAGCAATCGCCGAAAAACTCTATGCGCTAAACGGCCTTGCACCCCATATAACCAGCATTCTTGATCTGGTTGATAAAATTGATAAAATTGAAATATTTGCGGCCGATCATACAGACGCCGGTGGGATAAAGGTAGCGGGGAGAGCCTTGTCCGTTCCCGAAAAAAATACGATCCGGAGCCATAAGGAAGCGATCTATACGCTATATCAAAATTTAAGGCAACTTTACACCAGTGCTTTCAATACTGAGTTAAAAAAGATTTCATTTGAACGAAAATCCTGGGAAGAAATTCAAAAGGAAGTAGAGCAGCAAACCGAGATTGCTGAAATCGAAAGCAAGTATATTGGTGGGCAGTCTGCCGCTGCGATCATTGCTGACGCCAGTATTGTTTCGCTTACAGGCCATTACAATGCAATTATTGGTATACTTAAAAAACTAAAGGAATATGAAAAAGAAGAAGGGCAGTTCAGCGATGTATTTTATGAATTTGTCCACCACAATAAAAAATTGATGTACCTGCGTGCCGCATTTACCGGATCTGACTTTAAGTATGACCTTGCTAATGGCGGCCAAACGGTTGATGCCCGTTTTGTGGACAAGTCCTTCAACGGTTACAGTGTCGAGTTTGGATATACATACACAACCCGGCAATACAATTTCCTGGGTATTAGCGGGTCCATTAATTACGCGCATAATCTCGACGCACTTACTCTCACCACGTTTAAACTCGATAAGACAGACCCTTTAATTACTGATGGGAAATTTTCGAGCAGTGAAGAGATTAAGGCGATGTCCGGGTCATACGACAGGTTTTTGCGCTATGATCTCAATTTTGATTTCATCAGGCTATTGCGGTTATCTGATAAGCCTGATGATACGATTGATAAAAGCCAATATTACCTGAGCATAAATCCTTATGTAAGGCACAGGATTTATGATAATGCCGACAAGCTAAAAAACAATACTATATTAGGTTTGGGTGTGCATGCCTATAACAGTAAAGACAATAAGATTATGGGAGGGCTGTTTGTACAGGCAGATGATACTTTCGGGGTAAACATTGCCGAGGGCGAATCCTCTAATATCGGAAAGCGCATTTCTTTCGGTATAATCGTAAAATTCAGTCTTATAGGTTTAAAGATTGAAGAGAAAAAGTAGTATATTATAATAACTATTGAAATTACAAAAGTATTAGCTGAGTAGTCAAAAGTTGTAGCAGTCAGCGCCGCACGAATCCCGCAAAGATTCGTGCGGCGCGGCGCATTCAAGGCAGTGGCAGCGGTGTCGCCCTGAAATCCTTTAAATTAAGGAAGAAACCCCTTTGGCAGACCATGCCCTCTCGGAACAATTGCCACAATAGGGAACAGCCCATCTGCGCAAGGCTTGAGTTGATGAACAAGTCCTGCTTCTCCAAAGCCTCCGCAAGGGAACAGCTTGGCATATCATCTTCGGTTTCCGACTGGCGGAGCAATTCCCCAAACTCCTCCGTTATAAATAGCAGGCTGTCCACCACCTTGAACTTCTCTGATGTTGGCTGCTTTACGGAACCAATCGTAGAAAGGACGGCCTGACCTGTATCTTTTCCGTTCCCGAAATCCATCCAGTACCTCGGGGCATCAGCATAATGTTTCCTGTTATCCGCTCCCTGCAAGATGTTAGCAATCTCAAAACGTGCAGCAACGGTGTCCACGCAGGATATGTAGATTGCTGCCTTGGCAACACCCGACTGGCTGTCGAACTTCTTGTTGACCGCCTTCCATCCTGTCCCGAAAAAGCGGTTGGTGCGCGTTGGGTCCAGATGGATTTTAAGGATACCGACAGCAAGGGAAACTTTGCCCTGAAACACTACCATGAGAACTATGGCTACGACCTTGCCGCGGTACTATCCAAACACCCTATTAAGGAGCTTGACAATAATTCCCATAAAGACGATTTGATGAATTCCCTTAAAAAGGGCAACCTACAATCGGCAACCTTTATCAAGGATGGGCAGGAGGTGAAGCAATATCTTGAAGCGACGCCCCAGTTTAAGACCCTGACGGTATACGATGCGGATATGAAGCGGCTTGATACCAGGCAGGCCAAGGAACAGGGGCAGTCACAGGGAACGGGTGAAGGTAAAGGGCAGGACTCCAAAAAACAGCAGTCCGCAACGGATGAAGACGGGCCGGGAGAGACGCAGGAAAAGAAGCAGCGCCGTAAAAAACAATCTTTGTAGCCATGGGAACCGAAAAGCCCCTATCGCAATTCTTTGCGGCGATCAAAAATGATTACCGGATCAGCAGCACGCATATCGGCGTGTTCGCTGCCTTGCTGCATTTCAGGATAGATAGGGGCTTTACAAACCCTATCCATGCCTATAGCAGTGATATCATGCAAATCGCGAAGATATCCGCACCCAAGACCTACAGGCGGTGCATGCAGGACCTTAGCGCCTACGGCTACCTGCGGTATGAGCCATCATTAAAAAAGAACAAGGCGAGTAGGATCTTTTTGCCTGAAACCTAAAATATAGCCCTTACGAGGGCTTTTTTTATCCTTAAATGCTACAATTATGAAAAGGAGAATACGTGCAGAAGCAGGATTTGTATCCATTGAACAGGCAAGAAGAATAATAAAGAAAGGCGGGCTCGACCTCACTAACGAGCAGCTGGAGCTGGTACTGGAATTTTTATATGCGATGGCCAATAATGCCGTGGCATACTATTTAAAATTACCGCCATAATTCGTAAATTTAGAGCGTTAAAAAGTTGATTATGAAAGCAGCAGACTTATATATAAGGGTAAGCACAGAGGAGCAGGCGGATAAAGGCTATTCGCAGCGCAACCAGGAAGAGATGCTTCGCAAATATTGCGAGAATAATGATGTGGCCGTACAAAATGTGATTTATGAGGACCATTCGGCAAAAACATTTAACCGCCCGGCATGGATCAATTATCTGGATGTGCTCAAACGTGAAAAGAAACGTTCTGATGTAGTATTGTTCACAAAGTGGGACAGGTTCAGCAGGAATGCCGGAGATGCCTACCAAATGATCAACATTCTAAGGAAATTCGGTGTAGAGCCGCAAGCGATTGAACAACCCCTGGATTTCGACATACCGGAAAATAAAATAATGCTGGCATTATACCTTGCCACACCTGAGGTAGAGAACGACAGAAGGGCACTGAATGTGTTCCATGGTATGCGACGCGCAAAAAAAGAAGGCCGTGCATTGGGTACCGCACCTATAGGATATAAAAATAAGATAACAGAAGACGGTAAGAAATATTTTGGGATTGTTGAGCCACAGGCTACTTATATACAATGGGTCTTTGAAGAACTTGCGAAAGGAGTGAAGCCCGCCGACCAGGTACGCAAAGAAGCCAACAGGATGGGACTTAAATGCGGAAGTTCGGTTTTTTGGTCAATGTTGCGAAATCCGGTTTACTGTGGACTGGTGTTTTTGCCGGCTTACAAAGATGAAGAAGAGCGTTTTGTAAAAGGAACCCATGAACCTATCGTTTCTGAATACCTTTTTTATGATGTGCAGGATGTTTTGGAAGGCAAGAAACGCAGGGTTAAATCAAAATCTAAATTCGAGGCAGAAGAAAATTTCCCTTTACGCGGGTTTCTGCAATGCCCTAATTGCGGAGGTATGCTTACGGGCAGTTCCTCTAAAGGAAAATCAAGGTACTATCCTTACTATCATTGCCAGCCGGGGTGCAGATTTAGGCACCGCGCTGAAGAAGTTAACGAGCTGTTTGAGCGTGAACTTAGAAAATTCATTCCCCATCCGGCAATTAAGGAGCTCTATAAAATAATTGTAAGTAAGCTTTTTGCCGATTACAATAAGCCCGAGAATGATGAAAAGAAAAAAATTTCAGATGAGATTGACAGGCTTAACAGTAAAATATCGAAAGCCCGCAACTTATTGCTGACGGATATCATTGACGCGAATGATTATAAGGCCTTAAAGGAGGAAGCCGAAAACAGTATCAAGATGGCCGAAAGTAAATTGAACACCATGGGTACTAAAAAGTTATCGCAAGGAAATATTGAAAGGCTTATGGATAAGGCGATTAGCACGCTATCACGACTTGATACCCACTATGGGAATATGTCGGTCAGCAAGAAAAGAGAGCTTATAGGTTCGATATTTCCTGAAAAAATCGTTTTTGATGGAAAAGAATATCGAACACCCAGGCTTAATGAGGCAGCTCGTCTTATCTATATGATTAACAATGACTTATACTCAACAAAAAACCGGAAAGGACACAAATCTGCGTACCTTTCCGGTGATGTGGAATCGCCGGGAATCGAACCTGCTTCGAAAACCCTTGTAAAACCTATATTTTGTAGATGCCGAAAAAAAGTTGCACCGAATTTACACCTATTTTTTAAAGTGTTGATTTACAGTTATTATTTCATAAAACTGTTATAGATGCAAACTTATAAAAAATATTTACAGAGAGAATTGAAAATAGCATCAATTATTGCCTTTTTAATATTCGCAGGGATGTAGTTAAGTGGTGCAATATTGCTGATGGTAGTGATTCTACATAAAGAGGACTGTTCACATTGGTTATGCGAAGCAACATCAACTACTTGTCTTTTGACGAAGTATCATTAAATAGTCCTAAAAGGTCGGCTTTATTGTAATAGTAGGAGCCCATAACTTTTTTGTAGCGTACCTTGCCGGTAATGCGAAGGTTCTGGAGCGATCCGGCGGAAATATCCAATAGTTTCCTTGCCCCTCGGCTTTTAAGCCATTCAGGATCGGAAGTATCTTTCTCCCGATTATAATCTCCCTTTACCATACTACTTATCTCGTTAACCAGCATCCTGCCAAACTGGATAAGGTCATCTTTTGTGATCTGCTCGTTCATAATTAATAATTTTAGGGAATTAAAGCTATTATTCAATTGGATGTTGAACTTAAATAGTCCTGCTATGGATTGATTTGGAATTAAAAGTCTCTATTATCACATTATTGCAGGGTTCCAGCAAAGGAGTAACTTTTTAAGTATTTAATTATCTGTAAAATACCTATTAATAGGTATTGCAATACTTAATATAAGAGACTACCTTCACGCCCCTTTAAGAAAATTTTAACAATACATTTTTGTAATATATTTGCCCAACCAACAATTTACACCGCATGAAACAAAGCTACAAGCTAATCCTTATTTTTATACTTTTTTTTGCGCAGGCATTACAAGCTAATCCAGTATTGATTTCTCTACCGACAGCTTCCGTAAATGATAACACTGTCTGCCAGGGTACGTCTGTAACTCTTACTGCAACGGGGACAGGAAACATAACTTGGCACACAGTTGCAGATGGATCTGATATGCCTATCGGTACAGGGAGTCCATTCAATGTTGCTCCAAGTAGCACTACCACATATTATGCAAAAGATAATGATGGGATGAGTAATGGCGTTACTGTGACGGTTTATGACAGGCCAACAGTTACTATAGCTACACCAGTACAAAATGCGTGTTCTGGAACTGCAATTGAATTCAACTCAACAGTAACAGGAGGCACAGCACCCTATCAGTACAGTTGGGCATTCAGTGATGGTGGCACGTCAACCGCATCAGATCCTTCGCATTCGTTTATTTCATTGGGATGTGGTACGGAAAATTTTACCGCTACAGTTGTGGTTACCGATGCACATGGATGTACCAGAACTGTAACCGAATCGGTAACAATAAAAAGAAGGCCACATGTTGAACTTCAGGATGTAAATATATTTTCGGCCTTTAGTAATTGCGGGAATAACCCGTCAGCAGCAAACCCAAATTATACACTTACCGTTAATAATACTTCACAGAACAATTCTTGCGTTAGCAGCTATTCATTAAATTGGGGTGATGGTGTAACAGCCGCAAACCTTCAATTATCTGACTTTCCCTTAACGCATACCTATACTCAGTTAGGAGCTTTTAACTTAACTATTACAGCTATTGCCAGTAATGGGTGCTATAGCTCAGAAACCTACACAGTAGCTAACCAAAGTAACCCTGCGGGAAGCCTTGGCACTTTGGGGGCAACAACAGGTTTATGTGCACCTGCCATTGTTCCCTTTACAATAGGCAATTGGGAATTAAATTCCCCTGGGACACAATATGTTTTGGATTACGGGGATGGTACTACTGAGACCTATAATCATCCTCTTGCTTCCAGTACAATAAACCACACGTACCAGACAACTTCATGTCCAGCCTCAAGTTTTACAGCTACTCTAACTGTAGTCAATTCATGCGACAGCACGCCTTACACAGCTGGTAATATACAGGTACGAATTAAACCTCAGGCTGAATTTACAGGCCCTAACTCAGGTTGTGCAGGGCAAAGCATTTGTTTCACAAACACTACAACCGTAGGATCAAGCGGTTCGAACTGTTCTGCATTGACAGTGTATCAATGGAATTTTGGCGACCCAACTTCCTCTACTAATATTGTTAATGCAAGTGGAACGAATACTCCCAACGCCTGCCATATCTTTAGTGCAGCAGGTAACTATACAGTAACACTAACAACTACCAACCCTTGTGGCACAGACACATTTACCAAAACCATCTGCGTCGAAGCAGCGCTTGCGTCTGCATCTTTTACGCTAAATAATACCGTGGGTTGTGGGGCGCTTACAGCGCAGGCAACCAATACTACGCCTACAGCAAGTGCCTGTAATGTTACATACAATTGGGCTGTAAACTATACAGCTTCCAACTGCGGAACCTCTCCGGGCAATAGCTACAACTATTTTACAGGAGGCACTACAAATACGTCTGCCAACCCGTCGTTTAACTTCCCCAATCCCGGGACGTATACCGTAACCCTTACCGCACATAACTCTTGCGGTAACCAAACCGCGACGCAAACCGTAACTGTAAAAGCTCCGCCTTCGGTGGCTATAGCGGCCATCGCTAATATTTGCGGGGGTACATCGGCAACCATATCACCTACAGCTACGGTGACTAATTGTGCTACTCAAACACCGCTTACATACGTGTGGAGTTTTATAGGCGGTACACCATCATCCTATACCGGGGTAGTACCACCTGCCATTTCATATACCACTGCGGGATCCTATACGGTTAGCCTTGCTGTTACCAATGAATGTGGTACTACTACTGATACCGAAACCTTTACCGTTACACCTGGCGTAACCGCTAATGCTGGTACTGATGAAACTCTTTGTGCCGGCGAAACCGTACAGCTTACAGGATCGGGCACTGCCGGGGTGGGCGCTACGATAAACTATAGCTGGTTACCAAGTGCAGGGCTTTCAAATGCTAACATTGCTAACCCAACTGCAAACCCATCTGTAACTACAACATATACCCTTACCGTAAGTACAGGAAATGGTAGCAGCGCCTGTACTGCTACAGACCAGGTAATTGTGTACCGTAATACAATTAATCCCGGTGCTATAGCGAGCGACCAGACCGTTTGTAGCGGTACAGATCCTTCCGCATTTACGGTAGCAGCGGCTGCCACGGGTGCCGGTACGATTACCTATCAGTGGGAAAGTTCTACAGCAAATGCAACATCAGGATATAGTGATATTTTCGGGGCTACCTTGGCTACTTATGATCCACCCGTACTTACACAAAATACGTGGTACAGGAGGAAAGTAACCTCAACCCTTAACGGGGAGGCGTGTACTGTAACAGGCAATTTTGTAAGCATATATATAAATACCATAACAGCGGGAACTATAGGAAGTGACCAGCAAATTTGTTCCGGTGGCGACCCTACCGCACTTAGCGGCACAGCGGCCACAGGTGGAGGTACTATCAGCTACCAGTGGCAATCATCAGTAGACAATAGTACCTTTACAAATCTAGCAGGGGCTACGGTTGCCAACTATAATCCACCAATTCTTACCCAAAATACCTGGTACCGCCGGGTAGATACCAGCACTATAAACGGTGTTTCCTGCAGCAGCTTTACCAATATTGCAGCCATAAGCCTTACCAACCCGCCAGTTATATCGCAGAATCCGCTGGCTACACAAACGCTTTGCGCAGGCGGTACAGCATCTGCGCTAACAATTACAGCTACGGGAGGTACTGCATTAACATATCAATGGTATGCAAGCACTGCAAACAATAACACAACAGGTACTGCTATCTCAAGTGCTACAGCAGCAACATATACACCTCTTACCACAACAGTTGGCACAACGTATTATTACTGCGTTGTATCTACAGGTGTTTCGGGCTGTAACACAGCCAGTGCCACAGCACAGGTCACCGTTATTGCAGCTCCAATTGTTACATCGCAGCCGCAGTCGCAAACCCTTTGCGAAGGGCAAAGCCCGGCGCAACTTTCTATTGCATATCAAAATGGTACCGGTACACCTGTGTACCAGTGGTACAGCAATACAGCAAACAGCACCGCAGGTGGTACAGCCATTTCGGGTGCTACCACAACTACCTATCTGCCACCGTCAACAATGGGCACATTATATTATTATGCAGTCATTACCTTTCCCGGTGGCGGATGCAGCGTGCTTACCACAAGTGCCGCAGCAATTGTGCTTAACCAAAAACCTGTAATTACAAGCAACGAAATAGCCACAATTTGTAGTGTTGATACTTTTAGTATCACTCCGGGTACTATCGGGAATACAATCCCTACAGGCACGCAGTACACCTGGACGGTACCTGCCAATGCAAATATTACAGGGGAAGCCAATCAAACTACACCTCAGAATGGTATAGGGCAGACACTGGTAAATACTACTAATGCACCGGTAACAGCGGTTTACACTGTTACACCGGTAGCTAACGGATGCAGCGGCCTACCGTTCAGCGTTACTATTACAGTAAACCCTAAACCTTCAGTAACGGCACAAACAGCAACTACTTGTAGTGAAGGCACGTTTACAATAACTCCCGCTAATGGCAGTGGAAACATAGTACCGGCAGGCACCACATATTCGTGGGGCATGCCTGTGGTAAGTCCTGGTGTAGCGGGAGGGCTACCAGGTACCGATGCAGTAGCTATAAGCGGAACCCTAACAAACAATACCAATACTATACAAACCGCTACGTATACCGTGACGCCAAAATGGACTTCAGGTAGCCAGGCCTGTACCGGAAATACATTTACCGTTACCGTTACGGTAAACCCGAAACCGGTTATCAGCAACATAACCCAAAACAGCTGTAGCGGCACTTCTTTTATCATCACACCGGCAGATGTTGTTAACGGTACAGTGCCTTCAGGCACAGTGTATAGCTGGGCAGTTCCAACAGGCCCTGCGGGCGTATCTGGTTTGATGGCAGGCACTAACAGTGCTACTATATCGGGCACTATTACCAATACAACTACTGCAACGGTTACAATAACCTATGTTGTAACTCCTATAGCGAACGGCTGTACAGGAAGCAGTTTTGATGTAACCCTTACAGTCGCGCCTACACCAACAGTGGCAGCTGTAAACAGCCAGACTGTTTGTAACCAGTCTGCTACTGCTGCAATAAACTTTACCGGAACAATAACCGCAACGATATTTAACTGGACAAATAGTACTACATCTATAGGGCTTGCCACAAGCGGATCTGGGTCTATACCAACTTTTACAGCCTTAAATAGTGGTACTACGCCGGTAACGGCTACTGTAACAGTTACCCCTGAAATCAATGGCTGTAACGGTGTCCCGCAAAACTTTACCATTACCGTTAACCCGGCACCTTCGGTAATTTTTTCTCAAACAGGCCAAACCATTTGTTCAGGCAGTGCCACCACAACGGTTAACCTTAGTAGTGCCACCCCAAACACAACAATAAGCTGGACGGCAACACAGCCGGCAGGTATTACAGGGGTAGCAACAAGTGGTACGACTTCCATTCCGGTGCAAACACTTGTAAATACTACCAATGCCCCAATTACCGTTACCTATACCGCTTCTGCCACAACATCTGACCTTTCAGCTTGTCCCGGGGCTACTACGGCATACAGTATAACTGTAACGCCAGTCCCTTTTGTCAACGGTACACCCCAAATAAGCACTTGTAGTGGTACTGCACTAAATTATATACCTTCCAATGCCGGCGGCAATAATATGCCTGCGGGGGTAACTTTTACCTGGACCGCACCAACCGGAAGCGGATTTACCGGAGGGTCAGCACAAAGTACTCCGCAAACCAGCCTGAACCCAACATTGGTTAATACAACCAATACTGCCGTAATAGCAACCTATACAATTACACCGCATTATAACGGTTGCAACGGAGTACCTTTTAATGTTGCTGTTACTATAAATCCAACTGCTGTTATACCTAATGGTTCAATAACACTATGCAGCGGTACGACTTTCAGTTTTGATCCCGCCACTACGGCAACTATTTTTCCTAACGGTACGGTATTTAACTGGAACGCACCAACGGGTACTATAACCGGTGGAACGGCTGGTACTGCACAAAGCATCGTAACAGGAACGCTCAACAATGCTACAGCTTCGGTTCAAACGGCAACATATACCATAACGCCTGTTTCACCGCAGGGCAACTGTAACGGGGCAAGCTTTACTCTGACAGTAACAGTTAACCCGGTGTTCACAGTAACCCATACCGTATCAAATTACAATGGCTTCCAGATTAGTTCGGCTGGTGCTAATGATGCGTTTATCAACCTTTCACCGACAGGAGGAACCGGTAGCTATACCTATTCATGGACGGGTCCTAACGGTTTTACGGCTTCAAGCCAAAACGTAGCCAATCTTGGCCCCGGTGCCTATACTGTTGTAATAGCCGATGGCTTATGCAGTACTATTTCGATAACAGTACTTATTGCCGAACCGATGCCGCTGGTTATTGCCGAGGTTACCGCCAGCCATGTTAATGTAAATTGTTTTGGACAGTCTACCGGAGTGGTTGAGGTGGCGGTTACCACAGTATCTATCGCGCCTTTTGACTACGCCATATTGCTGCCAGACGGCACTGTTGTAGAGAATGTAGATAATCTTACAGCACTAAATTATGTTTTTGACAACCTGCCTGCCGGAACGTATAATATACGTGTAACCGATGCTAACGGTACGATTAAGTATATAAATGGGGTAGAGGTAACACAGCCAGCAACTGGCCTTGCCATAAGCAGCAGCATTATTTCAAATTTCAACGGTTTCAGCATAAGCTGTAATGGTGCAAACAACGGCAGTATTAATTTAACAGTAGCTGGTGGTTATCCTACCTATACATACAGCTGGACGGGGCCAAACGGATTTACCGCTACTACCGAAGACATTGCCGCACTGGCACCCGGCGTGTATACTGTTACTATTCTTGACACTACAAACGCTTGCCCTCTGACACAAAACTTTACTATTACCGAACCGCAGCCGGTAACTTTTACAGGGGCCATGTCGGCATTTAATGGTTACCAAATAAGCTGTTTTGGGGGAACTAACGGTAGTATAAATATTACACCTTCCGGCGGGACATCAGTATACACCTATGCCTGGACAGGCCCGAATGGCTTTACCGCATCGACCCAAAATCTTAGCGGGCTTTCTATTGGTACCTACGCTGTTACTATGGCCGACAATAACGGCTGTAGTGCCCCGGCTCAAAGTTTTACACTTACTCAGCCAACAGCATTGGCGATAAGCCAAACCCATGTAAATGTATTATGTTTTGGCGCCGCTACTGGTGCTATTGATGTAACCGTTACAGGAGGTATTGCTAACGGTTCCGGCAGCTACACCTTTGCGTGGACTGGCCCTAATGGCTTTACGGCATCTTCCGAAGATGTAGCAACTATTGTTGCCGGTGTTTATAACCTTGTTGTTACTGATGCTAACGGATGTACGCTACCGCTATCAGTAAGCGTTACACAGCAGCCTGAAATAATAATTACCCCTACAACTACGCCGATTACTTGCTATGGCGCTAACAATGCCTCGATATCGCTTAACATTATTGGTGGAAACCCACCATACACTGCCGACTGGAGCAACCTTGCAACCGGAACCTACCAGGATAACCTTGCAGCAGGCATTTATACCATTACAGTAACCGATGCCAGCAATTGTGTGAAAGTAGTTGCTATACCCATACCCGAAGCACCGGTATTTAAAGTAGAGCCTGTATTTGCCAACGTTTCATGCCACGGGGCACACGACGGAAGTATAACCCTTAACCTTACCGGTGGCATTGCGCCCGTTACATTGGTTTGGAGCGATGGCTCGACAGCCGGAACGCAACGTAATAATTTAGGGCCCGGCACATACACCGCTACTATTACAGATGGCACACCCTGCCAGATCATCCGTACGTTTACTATTATAGAACCTGCTGCACTTACAGTAGCAGCGAACCTTACCCATGCATTGGATTGTAATGACACTACAAGCGGTGCTATAGACCTGTTAGTAGCCGGTGGAACGTTACCCTACACCTATAACTGGTCTAACGGCCAGACTATAGAAGACCTGTCCGCCATTACTTCCGGCACGTATTCAGTTACTATTACCGATGCTTCTGGCTGTAGTGTTTCAGGCACCTATACCATAACACGGCCGGCACCCTTAGTGCTTAATGTAACCAGCAATGTTGTACATAATTGCGATACCCATTATGTTCGGCAAACTAATACGGCACAAGCTGCGGGTGGGGTACCACCTTTCCAGTATACCTGGAGTAGCGGAACAGTTTCGGGAGCTTTTGGCCAACTTATGAATACCGACCAAAATGGTACTGTGATTGTAACGGCTACTGATTCTAAAGGATGTACTGCTACATCCACTTTTGAAGTACAAACAGAACAACTTGGCGAGGCTAATTTTACGGCAGGTTCCTACGCGTTTACTACCTATCAGGAATACTCAATAGCAGATCCTGTCCAGTTTGATAACCTATCCACAGGTGATTACTCGGAAGTTGGTTGGGATTTTGGTGACGGCGGGAGTTCCAGCGAAATTAGCCCTTCACATACTTATCTAAATGAAGGGACTTACACGGTGACCCTCCATGTAGTCTATCCTTACGGGTGCAGCGATACCTACCGTATAACGTTGGTGGTTACAAAAGGATATGATGTAATGGTGCCGAATGCTTTTACACCCAATGCCGATGGCATGAATGATACGTTTAAAGCTGTACACAGAGGCTTAAAATCAATTGAATTGAATGTTTTTGATACATGGGGAGCGCTGTTATATTCTGAAAAAGGTGAAGTAATAACAGGGTGGAGCGGTTATATAAAAGGAAACCCGTCGGAAAACGGTAACTTTTATTACCGCATCAAAGCTGAAACTTTTTATGGCCAGGTCATCGAGTTTAACGGCCCATTCGTACTTATCAAATAACCATCCCCAATCTACATCATGAAAAAGCTTACAATCACTATATTATTCATAATAACTGCGTTAACAGTGCAGGCACAGGACCCAATATTCACACAGTATTTTATGGTACCCCAAACGATCAACCCGGCATTTACTGCCTTTATGGAAACCACCAGTGCCGGAGTTGTGCACCGCAGCCAATGGCCAGATGCCAAACTAAAAATTAATAGCGACTATGCCTTCCTCAATACCTGGTCGGAAGATATGAACAGTGGTTTTGGGGTCAATTTCCTGAGCCAGCGTGAATCATTTACAGGCTATAGCCTTTCGCAGGTTAATGCCAGCTATACCTACCGCGTACAGATATCGGACTACTGGTATTTTCACCCGGCACTAGAGGTGGGATACGGAAGCAAGTCGTATGGATTTCAGAACATGGTGCTTGAAGACCAGATTAACATAGGTAGCGGTACAATAGATCCTACAAGTTCAGACCCCTTGGCTTTAAATAATAAAGTGGGGTATTTCGACGTTGGCGCAGGCTTTTTATTCAATAATGAAGATTGTTGGATTGGGGGTTCGTTACGCCACCTTAATAAGCCAAATATTTCGTTTACAATGGCTGGTAACTTGCCGCTGGATATGTTTTTTTCAATTAATGGAGGATTTGAAACCGAAGTCTCCAATTCATTTTTCCCATTTGATTCAAAGTTGCTAATAACTGCAAATTATATGCAACAATCAAAATTTAATCGTTTTGACTTGGGCGCAGGGCTTATTTTTGAACGCTTTTTTTTTGGCGTGATTGCCGCAACAAACCCGGCGAGGAATAATTCAAATGCACCTTTACTAACATCCATAAACCCTTATTTTGGTGTTCAGTACGAGCATTTTAAAATTGGCTATTCTTATGATGTTATTACAAATGGTATGGGACGTAACGGCGGCGTGCATGAATTTTCGCTGCTTTACCAATTCGATTGGGAGAAGAAATGCCAGGGCTGCCCTGATTATTTTTAAAAATTAACAGCAGAAACTTACGTTTAGTAGCGCACTATCAATTTTACCCCTTCTATAGGGTCTGTATGGTTCTAATATTTACAATGGCAATTCATTAAGTTGTTTTTTTCGTTCTTTCCAATCCGGTAAGAGCTGATTCATTAGTAGTACAAATCTTTTGTTATGGTTTCGTTCGAGCAGGTGAACGAGCTCATGAACAACCACATATTCAATGCACTCTTTCGGCTTTTTAGCTAATTCAATATTAAACCAGATGGTACCGTCAGTACTATTGCAGCTTCCCCATTTGGTTTTCATTTTACGGATACCGATACTTTCTGATGAAACTCCCATCTTTCTTTCCCAAGAACGAACTATCTCAACCAGTATTTTCCTCAATTCTCGGCGATACCAGTTGTAGAGCACCTTACTTTTATATTCGATTCCAGAATTTATAGGCGTGATTAAATCAATCTGGTTATGCTTTAAGTTGACCTTACTTTGAGAAGGGCTATCTATCGCATTCATTAAATATCTCTTGCCTAAAAAGAAATGGCTCTCACGGGTTACAAAGCTTTTCGCAGCTTCCCTTGGTTGGTTCAAAAACTTAGCGCGTTCTTTCCTGATCCACCCTAATTTGCCAATTACAAATACTTTCACAATGTCTTTATCAACATGCTTTGGTGCGGAAACAGTGACATTTCCTAATGGCGGATGGACGCTTAAATGGATGTTTTTGATTTCCTTAAAAGTGAGGTCGATATCTATATTACCAAGTTTTATACGCTCCACCTTAATAATCGTTTTTATTCTGTTCTATAATTCGGTAAATTGATTCCACTTTTTCTTTGTCGTTCAGTACTTTATTTAAAGCACCTTTTAGGATATTTTGCTTCTGAAGGTTCTCCCGAAAACCTTCTTGGATGTTATACCTGGCAGCTGTCTCACAGGCAATTGTAAGTTGCTCATCGTTTTCAAGATAATTGTAAATGGCCCTCTTTCCTTGTGTATCAATACTCTTTGGTAAGTCATCATCCTTACCTTTATTCGCCCTGGCAGCCAGTTCTGCAATTTTTATTAAATATTGCTGGTATGATAGTACTCCACGTTTGCGTTCGGCGATTAATTCATTTAGCAAAAAAGATATTTTATCGTAGTAAACAGGATCTAATAAGTGGTCTTTTATAATTTTACTCCTTACGTTGTTTTCTATAATTTCCGCCACCGCCTCCTGATTTCCTCTAACACTTTCCGGTAAGCCGTTCAAGACCTGAAATAAATCCGACTCCATTAGATCAAGCAGTGAAATGTTATCAAATGGCGATATTTTTACAGCGTCTTCGGCCTGTATATAGTTATCAAGCAGATGGCGCATGTCGGCTTCATAAGCCTTGAGGTCCAGTTGCTCATTACTGGCTATTCGTATAATTTCCCTAAGGTTTAAGTAAAAGTGCAATCGCTCGTCAAAGTGCTTTATTTCCTTTTCATTATATCCTGCAAGCTCTAGTTCTCCAGCAATGTTGGCATGAGCTCTTATGAGTGCGACAATTGCTTTATAAAGTGCGACCCTCTTATATTCATTAGCTTTTAGCTCTTCTTCAATTTCAGAGTTACCACAGAAGTAATGTATGTACTGCAGGTCTC